>Ga0131853_10027104_pt1 | contig 10298 bp, 2 predicted proteins | sample TergutLab28metaG_FD_92764 | JGI IMG/M metagenome (GOLD analysis project Ga0131853, IMG submission 92764) | Labiotermes labralis P1 segment gut microbial communities from Petit-Saut dam, French Guiana - Lab288 P1 (version 2) (version 2) | ecosystem: Host-associated > Arthropoda: Insects >... | reverse complement strand
GGAGGGGAAGTAAAGCCGTCGGTCCCATGTCGTAGATTTGCGGCATGTAAAAGATCCCTAAATTTACGTGGAAGTCGGAATTTAGGCAAAATTACTACCGGACATCTTTCTCGCCCGCAGTTCAACCTTTCGCTACTAGGATCTCTCGCGTCGCTGAGGACGAAAGTGGTGGCGAAAGTGGGAACATCTAAAGGCGGGGAAAAGCAATGGCAAACTATCCCCAAGAATTTGCCTAGGATGCAGTGTGCCAAAAGCCACATCGGTTCCATAACCGGGCTCTGGTTCGTGCCGGACCGGCCTCTAGGGCTGAATACTAATGAACCACGAAGTATCGGCTCGCAGCCGTGTTTGTAATTGTTGATTTACAGATATTTTTGTACAGTATTTAGTGTACCTAATGATCTGTAGCCATAAAAATAACATCACTGATTAGCTATCTACGTGAAACCGAAAGTCAGAGAACATCCACGCATGGCTGCCGTGTTGCTATTTTATATGTTACAAAAGCATTCAAGTAGTGCACAAAAAGTTGCCATTTTTCTGGAAGTTTGTTGTAAAGACGTGTCTCTTCCACTTCAGAGGTTTGCACGTCCGCCATGTTGTTATTACTGATTACAGGATGTGTGGCGCAACGTTGCGAGAATCGGTTAGGATAGCTGGCGCGGAAGGTGAAATGCCGAGCTTATAAGCGACTGCTTTATGTTCTTATGAAACAGAAGTGTACTAAGCGGAGTTGACAGGTTTTGACAGCGAAACAGTGAAGTACCGTAGGCAGGATATGCGGTTAGAGGAGTAATACATGGATAAAGCAGAGACTGAACTCAGAAATCCCTTATCCCAACGTAACCCGACTGTAGTCTAGACACAGCAGTAGTGATATCCCCTTCCAAATACCGGTGACAATTGCCTGTGTTTGTAGTGTTCATAGTGTTGGGCATTGTGAGAGGTGTGTTACCTCACTTCTGTGCGGTTGCTGTAATTAAAGCCTTACATGCGTAGCGACCCGTTCAGGTGGTGTTTGTATTACTCTCTGAGAAAAGGTGACGGCGGTGTGAATTGTCACCGTGTCTGGCCCGATAGGTCCACTTTCTTTCATCGAATTTTGTGAGGCTTTTTCTTTCGTGCTGGATGCTCATTTTTGGCGTTTGTTGTATTCTGAGCATGGTTTTACCGTCGACTAGGTACACATTATTACACTAGTTATTGGTCCTTCCCAGTGCTTCCCAGACTTTTTTTGCTCGCGGGCCCTTTTTGTCTTCAGAACATAATCATGGATCCTCACATCCTTGCTGACGTAAATAGAGCGTCCGGATGATAGGTACACCAAATTAAAAACTTATATCTCGGAACTGATTGTAGACAGTTTCGGATACATACCCGTAGCATACGTAACAAGGCATTTCATGATTTGGCCAAAATTATAAACTGATTGTCCCTCGCTTCGTGGGAACAGGGGGTTTCTTAATTTGATATACTACCGTTCATACAAAATTATTTTGTGGGGCCGAGATAGTGTAATCGGTGTGGTGACCCAGTCTAAGGGCTGGCAATCGAGGAGCCGTGGTTCGGTTCTGGCAGTGGCGAGAGATTTTCCTTTTCTTGAAACCGTCCAGACTGGCCCTGGTGCCCTCGCAGCCTCGTAATCAGTGGGTACCCGGGACTTTTCTTGCGACTGTAAAGCGGCCGGGACCTGAAGCTAAACACTCCCTTTCATTCTGAGGTTAGCAGTGAGTGGAACTATTCTCCACTCCCGTATTCCTGAAATTCCGGCCGTCCTACGCAATAGGGCTAGGGCACAACAAACGTATTTTATATCACTAAAATGTTATATTAACCATAATATGATAATCTAATGATAAATACGCAACGGGACGACGTCACCTAAGAATTTTATATACGTAGGCAACAAAGACACTCGGTGCTTTTTTAAAGACACGCTTCACAATCTGTTTTAACCCCACAAAGTGACGTGTATTTCATACTGTTATCTCTTTTGGTTCATATCATATTTACGTTATACATAAAGAGTGCGCTGAAATTTAAATGTCCAACCCCGGCTGTTAAAGGCTGTAAGCTTTGATGGCATGTACAAGGAAATTGTACCTTTTACTGTTATACGGGTTCCGAAACTTAGTCTCTCACATTAAAGGGAAGCATAGATTGAACATATCTGGAGTACAGGGAGCTGAGAGGAATAAAGTAGCAGGTCAAGTATCGTCTGGATATTTGTCATGCCAACAGAAGTGCTCACATTGAAATATACGAAGCCAGAGTTTGATATTTTTTTTTTTGGATACCTGTCATCAGTACACCAGGTATTAGAAGGACTTTAAAGACATTGTTTAGGTAGGTATGGACTGGATTCGTCATCCACAGAAGTGAATATTGTGACAATTTATACATAATGAAATTTCGGGTTTGTTGGAAGCTGGAAGGTATATTGAATAGCCTAACGATTGTTAGCTTCTGAAGGTCTCTGCTGCTTGGAATTAGCTATTTGTTGGCTGCACTTGTAGCAAGGCTGCTTATTTGCACGTCCCTGTTTGTTTTCTAGAATTTCATATGCCACGTTTTACTTTGAAATCCAGAGGTTATCGTGTGTGCCTTTGTGGTCGTTCTGATTAAATATACGCTCTGGCGATAGCCTAATCGTTGAAGTGACTGGCTGAGAGTTGGTAAACCGGGGGGTCTCGATTCCCGGTAGCGGCGTGGAATTTCCTCTTTGTCACTGTAACAGGAGGCTGTTTGCTTTATGTAGACGCTGGCAGATACAGCTAAATACACTCGCTTTCACCTACTGCCATAGGTATTGCGTGGAGCTTTACCTCCATTCTCGGATAGGTACCTACTTCATGGCGTAGTGCGTGTGCTTAGTACCGACGTTTTTCCTTTAAGCTCTTCGGCAGGTGTCTGTATTTTCTAAATCTGAGGCTGTGTGTGTGTGAGGTTTAGGCCAACATTACCGTGCTGCAAGTTACGACTGTTGCGCCGAACCACAATTCGATTATTGAATCGATGGCCCTGCATGTTGCGCAACTCGAGAGCTAACGGAAGCGTGTCATGCCCTTACGAGTTTGCGATACCAGTGTCTGCGAGTCACTCCTTGTCCAGCGACTGCGACTCGTGCGGATTTTGGGTGGCACTCTGTTCTGTACAGGCGATGTCAACGGTATAATGCATGTGGGCGTAACAGCATGGCGTTTTCTTGCATTCGTCTACCTTATCTGCCCCTAACACCTCCAAGGCCCGTCCCTATTCACTGTCGTGTTCATCTCGCTGTGAGCTTTTAATATAGTCTGTTTCTAGCAGAATTCCTTGGCAGCCTTAATCTTGATATCCACCGGGAACCGAACAGGCTAGTGTAGCTACAGCGGGCCAAACATTTATTCGGGATGTAGTGTGTTAGTCTCTGGTTTGGGTTATCAGCTGTTTTAACTAAGAAGTCACTTAACCGCCACTCTGCAGGCGAATTCCGAGATAATGCACTCGAATAAGTTGGTCATCATGTCTCATTTGACGCTATGTAATATTTGCGTTGTCGAGCTGTCTACCGATTGGCCACCTTAATCATCATGGCGGATAGAGTGCTGAAGTCGTGATGACTTGCACCGTAGTTTTATATTCGTTGGCTTGCGTGTTCGATCACAAAGACCGGATGTTCGAACAGAGGTTTTCACGTTTCTTAGTTCTGGCGTGCAGATAAAAGTATCACGAAACATAATCGCAGTACCCCTTCTTTTTATAATTGGTAATCACATCATTGATGTTCAATCATGCATGTTGAGTTCTGAATGTGTACAACATGTACGTGTGTAAGGTTAATGTAGCCTATATATATATATATATATATATATGTGTGTGTGTGTGTGTGTGTGTGTGTGTAACTTTAGCCTATTATATGAACTACTGAACGATAAATTAAGGGCAGGCTGTCAATAGAATAACAAGCAAAATTAAAGGAATGCAGTATGTCATTCTTAATGTTGTATTTGGATCAGCGTACGTGGATGCTGTGACCGAAGTCAGGCTTTCAGAGTGGTTTAGGAGTCGCCGGGCAAAGTAAACAAAAATTGGCACACGAGCTGTCTAGAGTGTGATCGGATATTTTATGCATCCTATGTCCTTCGACGTTTAGTGTTCGGGATGCACGTCATCGTCAAATAGCGCAGGGTGTCAAGTGGTGAAATCGTGTAGGTCACGTGTTACTGTACGTGTTCCAAGTAGCTTTCTTCGTCAATTTCAAAACAGACGGTAGTGCGTCGTACAGCGTTTTGTCGGAAAACGCCTGACTCTTATTTTGATATATCTGTCCCATCTGCGACTACGATCTCCCGCGTTATCCATTCCCATTTGGTATTCCGACTGAGATTTTGTAGAAATAACATTAATGTGATTTTAACTTGTGTGTGTGTGTGTGTGTGTGTGTGTGTGTGAAGAACTGCAATGAGCGCCAGGCGTTTCTGCTAAGGGGTAAAGGCGTCTGGTGCGTGAGGATGGTAATTTTACCACTTTCATGTGCTCATTGTCCAGAAATTCTGGGAGCCTCTGCCTCCTGGAGCCCTTGGGCCTGTCGAGGCCTGTAGTGGGTTAGCTTTTAATAGTGTGTGAACAGCGGATGCAGTTCCCTTAACCCGCAGTTTCCCACAGGCTTTGTTGTTCCCAACTGCGACACTTTTACAGTAACGTTAACCCCAGTGGTTGACGAGGGATTGCTGTATTCAAACGTTCCGACGTAATTTCTCACTGTGTGTTCTTGAAAATGTAGTGGACGCTGACAAGATTTGTTACTGAGGGTGTAACATTAATCTTGCTATACACTGCCACTTCTAATTAAACAGGTTTTGCCCCTGTGGTCTGGAGCAAACGGCTGTTCGCTTTGAACCCGGAGGTGCCACTTTACTGGACACCGATACGAGACCGAAGAGCTGCCCCACTGTAATGCGCCCAGTGCGAAGCCGTCCATGCTGTAGGAGGAGACTGACTGTTACATATTAATTAACTACGGGCCCGCCGCTCTCATTAAAGTAGCTTCAGTACAGTCTGTACGTTTAACGGTATTCTCGTTCCTTCACTTGCCTAATGGAGTCGGCGCCTTCAGTGAGAATCCACAAAATCACGAATCTTGCAGCCTCCTGGCTGCAACAATATAGTATCTTGAAGATTATTAATTTACTTGATTACAGTCTATTTTAAAGTTCTAGTTATAAATAATAATTTCATCATACGTTATTTTAACTTTTACTGTAAACGAAATGGGATCCCATTGAGTGATCAATTTATTGTACCTTAAAAATGTTCTCTATTGGCCTGAAGATGACCGTTTGCGGTCAAAACATGTTGCCGTAATGTGACCTGAGTGTATATATTATATCGCCTAACTGATATATTGTTGTGTATTGACGGTATATAATACATTATACAACTGCAGTTATGTTGTCTGAACTTTTACAGAAAACATCCATATGAAATCTAATATTGATCAGGATTCTTTGACCCTTCGCAGTTGCCCCTGTGTATGCCATGACGGCGTATACGGGAGTGAAATGATAGCTCCAGTCTTTCTTATTCTTGCACCTAGGTAAAGATAAGTTGTCTGCTTCAGGCCCCGTCCGCTTTACCTCCGAGGAAAGACTCTTCGCCACTCTTAAATAGGAGGCTGGTTGGTTCCCAGAAGCAGTCGGGACGCTTCGGGAGTAGCGAAATCGTAATTTGTCGGTAGTCCAGCCCCTAGGCCAGTCACTGTACCGACTGCGGTATGCCGCGTCGTATAACACAACGGGCGAATGTATCACTTTACAAAAGACATGCAGATTAGTATGAAGTCGTGAGAGGTATACCGTAAAGTGGTATTGCAATCTGAAATGTCGCTCTCGGATATGTTATGAACTTCTGTGCTTAGATCTACCCATTCATTGACACTGCACTCCTCGGATTATTGAAGACCGTATGGTGTATGTTCGCGCGAATGTGTAGCCTACAGATTTCTGTATGTAATGCAGAACATTTTGGGCTTGAGTGTGCCCACACAGAGGTCACCGTCACCTGTCATGTGGTAACTGGCGGACGTCATAACGGGTAGGTTTCGCAATAAAGGTTAATATTGCTAACCATCTTCAGAGTAAGACGCAAACAGTCAGTAACTTCAGGTGTAAAAACGTGATATTTATGCTCGTGATCCTTCTGACGTGTGAAGAATGCAATTCCATGACCATTAGACGAAGAAGATGTATGGAGAACAACGTTGTCTGTGAATAGCATAATGTCCATGGCCGTCGCTTCTTCTAGATAACCGTTAGAACCAGTTTCAGAACGAGCAGTTTGATTCTTTCTCATTACGCTTAATATTTCGTAGTGATTTATTACCGTATGTCGATGTCTGTAACAGATGGCAGTTTTCCGTATTTTGCTTCTCTGCTGCAGATTTCTTTCTTATGTCGTCTCTGTATTTGACAGTTGTATTAAATTGTGCTATCTTGTTCTGCTGTGTTCTTGCTTTTACCGAGAGGTTTACTAATATTTCGCTGTTGCTCCTTGAATTTCCTCCGCCTCTGCACGGTTTTTATGGCCAATTGATTTGTGACAACAGGTGACCAGCAGTTCTGATCTTATTATTGCCGTTTCGGAACAGGGAGTCGAAAAGGGAATTATTTTTGAGTGGTTCGGTTTAGCGTTTGCCTCTTCTGTTCAGTGTTTGTGGGTTATTTACTGTAGTTATTTGTTATATGTAATTCCAACTTATTCCGTTTACTAACAAACAGTATATATGTTTGCTGTTGTGTAGTATACGTCTCCCCACATGTTTCAGTTTAAATAAGCCATCTTCAGGAAAATTCACTTAAGAGGGCGGGGGGCACGTTTATGAACATAAATACACATCGTCGTAAAATATGTAGTACAACCATCTATAAAATGCGACATATCAGTAAATTCATGTAATTGAAATATATCTGGCTGCATTAAGTGCAATTAGTTGACATTATACATAATAAATATGCGTCTAATGCACGGAGTGTGTAAAATATAAAATGTAAAAGCATATTTCATTCTTAAATCCAAAATTATAGATAACAAAGTTAATACGTTCCCTGGAGAGAAGAGTGAATTTATTACAGAGCAACTCCTTTGACGCTGTAAAGAGCAGTGGTAAATATGCGTACCCCCTACTAAATAAATCCACGTAGGAGAGTTTGAGAAGCTAATAGTCCTCAGATAGTTAAGAAACGCATTTTATACAACTCGATGTTCCTTTACCGTGTTCGCAGGAGCCCGCCACTTGTATGTAGCCTTAACCAGATAAGTCTAGTCCACGCCTTCACATCCGATTTATTTGTGGTTCATTTTAATATTATTCTGACGCGTACGCCTCGTTCTCACACGTGGTCTCTCTAACGTAAGGGAACCCACCAAAACCCCCTATGTTTGTCTGCTCATGCCTCTCCATCCCATTCCTGTTGATTGAAATCACCCCAAGAATATTATGTGAGGAGTGCAGATCATAAATTTTATTGTACAGTTTTTTTCCCATTCATGTACCTACAACCTAGTTAATTAAAAAAACCCCGAACATATGTGTAAGTTTTTTTTTATTTTTAGATTGTATAAAGTATCGAATTGTAGAGGATTATACACGTAGGGTAATAGCCCTGTGGATGACGGCACTGTATAGATGTCGGCTGTATACCAGCAGTTTTGGAGGTCTTTCGCGTGGGAAGATAGAGACAGGTTTCCTTCTTTTGGAACCATCTATGGTCAGGGGATTTCTGAGAATTAAAGTAGGCTCTTAGTTAAGCAGGGGGCTTCTTCTTGCACCCTTCAAATACAGCTCCTTAACAGTGAACAGTGTCGACTTTCAAAAGACCTCCTTAATGTGGTAGAACTTTACCTTTCTTAAACATTCGACAAGTCATTTAATCCCTAAACATTTGTTGCCGGAAGAAATTTCGCAAGCCTGCTATATAAATTTGTGTATCGAGAAAAGCAAATCCGACGCTGATATCTCTTATGCTGCTTTAATATATGAAGCAGTGGCGAAGGTAACAGATGTTGTGATGAAGCAATTCGCAAACCGCCGTAACAGTGCAGTACACAGTTTTCACTTTATGTAAGAACGTAACAACCTGAAAGTCACTGGCATAAGAACGTGATGGAACAATGCTGTGCACATAATAACATGAGAATCTCGCAAGTTGCATTTGCTGCATCATCCTTTAAGCTTATTTTATTTAGCGTTCCGGCTCGTTAATCTTCTGGTTTGAGCACTGTTACTTCATGGGGCACATTTCATTACGTGAGATGCGAAATTCATTGGTGTAGGAATGTTAAGTGAAAGTCAAGGTTTTAATTCGGTTGGAGAACGACTTGGCACAGCTGTGTCCATTTATGTCTCCAGTAACGTTTCACGTTGCCGCAAGGTATCGCGATTGTCGTATGTTAATTTTGTACTAGGTGTCCTATTAACTTAAGAGATGTTTATAAATCTCACCAGAAATATGGTCGTGGGCACCATCTGACGTAGGAAGATAACCAAACAGTGGAAAATTAAAGCGGGTTTTGAAGTTCTGCTCATAATAGTATGAATCGAGGAATCTTACTATTTATATTTTGACACAAGATCTGCCATCTTCTGGGATATTACTTAGCGTAGAGTGGTAATTCTGTACCGATAGGGTTTACCGAAACGTCGGTATAGAATTACCACTCTACGATGCGGAATGTTCCAGAAGAGTGAAGATCTCGTCTATATCGCGGCGGCAGCCTAATCACCCATATTTTGGCACAAATTTCTTGAGGTACACGGGGTTCCTGGAAAAGAGGTTACTTATTGAGAGCAATTAGTGTAGTAGGCGTCTGTATCCCAGCATTAAATAGGCACTTAAAGCAAGGAGGACAAACGAACTACAATTTGGTTGTCACCCGGTGGCAGTGGTTATTTTACATGCATACAAAATATGAAATTGGTTACTACTAAATTTAAGTAGGGAGGGCTAAATGAGAAGCATGTAGTGGCAACTTGGAATCTTGGGAACCATCTCAACATTTGCTTTTAGGCACAAGGAAACCAAGAAAAACTTGTGTCGAGGTGGCCGGTCGCAGGACCTTCCGAATACTGATTTCTAGCCAGCAGTCCGGCATCTAAAGTAATTAAAAAAAAAACCAGAGATCAGAGATGACGTTGCCAGCAAAGTGACCGGTTACAACCTGGACGGCCGAAGTTACATTCTATGCATGGGCAGAAGTTTTTTATTCGCCTTCGCAACCAGACTAACTATACCGTCCAGGCAGAACCATTTCCAGTGAGTACCGAGAACGTATTGCGCTGGGACGAGCTACATGTGGTGCCGAGGTTGGGTTCCTAGAGCTTTATACCGCTGCGACCGTTATGCTCCTTCGTGACTGGGTGCTTGGGCACAGGGAATTTTATTACTTTGGTAGCAATACCTGCAGTTTGAACACCGCTGGTAACAAACCCCATTTTTCCCTGGTCGTATGCCCGTTTAATCTATGGCATAAAAGCTTCAGTTGAGGATGCAGGAGGCCGCCTCTAACTGCGAATATATTAAGTGAGCAGTCGGAGACAGCCAGCAGGGGGTGGTCCTCCAGGTTGGAGATTAGACGGCAGCTAACAAGTTCTCGCCGTAAGGAACCAGCATGTTTTTTCCTCATTGTTCGACGTATTTGATCTCTTATTTGAGGGAATAATACAAACTTTGTTGTGCATTCCGTGTGTCTCGTATAGTAACTAATGTTGTTTTAAAGCACCAACTACATTGCCTTGTACCACAAAGTTTTCTAAGACGCATGCGTCTTGACAATTATGTGACGTCATGTAAACACAGCCTGTTCTTGCAGCAGACACTGACGATGGCGGTAATTTTAGGGTCGAAACGCTTTTGTCTTAAACATAGAAGAGTAGTACTGATAAAAGGCAGTTGGAAGTTCATAACAACGGTAAGGTACTATAAGAATATAAATTATGGATCTTGAGAACATGATGCTGAGGAGAACATTTGGAGGTGAGAGTAAGGGGAGGGTCGAGAAAATTACGTGGGAGGGGTTCGATAATTCGTACTCTTCACCAGACTGTTAAGTGATCAATTAAAGAAGGCTTAAATGGCCGAAGCATGAACCACACATGGCAGATAGTAGAGAGGCATACAGGTTTTGTTCGGCAAACCTGAAGAATGAGATGGGCTGGGCATGTGGCGCGTATGGGTGAGGAGAGGGGGGTGTATAGGGTCTTGGTGGGGAAACCGGAGGGAAAGAGACCACTGGGGAGACCTAGGCGTAGATGGGTGGAT
>Ga0131853_10027103_pt1 | contig 10298 bp, 1 predicted proteins | sample TergutLab28metaG_FD_92764 | JGI IMG/M metagenome (GOLD analysis project Ga0131853, IMG submission 92764) | Labiotermes labralis P1 segment gut microbial communities from Petit-Saut dam, French Guiana - Lab288 P1 (version 2) (version 2) | ecosystem: Host-associated > Arthropoda: Insects >... | reverse complement strand
TCCGGCAATGCGTCCGCATTTGGCGCAGCCGCCGCAGTAAAGGAGGTGAGCAGCATGACGAGGGCGAGGAAAAGGCATAGACTTTTCTTCAAATGGTTTTTACGCTTCATGGAAAGGCCTCCCGTTCGTTAATGGGTCTTTTTATGTGGCTTCAAAGGGGGCGGCAGAGTGCCGCCCCCAATATCTCCAAAGTTGGGGCTGAGGGAATGTTGCCACTCCCTCAGCGTTGTCTGTCTCCGGGGTGGAGATGCCAGGCATCTCCACCCCCTGTCGCTTTTTACTGCACTCGTTCCAAGTTTTTGACGGCACTTTCCCGTTGTTGGTTGGGCGTGGGTCGGACGAGGATTTTGTTGCCATCCTCATCGCGGATGAGTTCGAGTTCCACCGAGGCCATGATGATGTACGCATAGGCCCAGTGGCTGGTCTCAATGTCGTTGTAGGGGTTCTCAATCTCTGCCAATGTCTCCGCGGTGATGGTTCTGTCCAGCGCGCGGTTCACCATCGCCGCCGCCTGGCCGCGAAGGATCGGATCCCGGGGACGGAAGGTGCCATCCCCAAAGCCGCTGAACCAACCACGAGCCGCCCCGAAGTAGATGTACTCCGCTGACCACATAGTGTCACGCACATCCGCGAATCCGGGAATATCCGCCAAATCTATCGCCGGATGGTTGAATCTCGTCATGATCGCCGCGAACTCTTCTCGAGTCACTGGCGCATGCGGACGGAAAGTCCCGTCCCCAAAGCCCAGCAGCACTTCAACAGATGCCAGGTAGTTCACATACTGCGCAAACCACTCATTCCCGCGAACATCGCTGAAGGGGTTCGGCACATTGCCGTTCCGGTTCGGATGATCCGTCGGACACAGAATCCGGAAGAAGATCGCTGCCGCCTGCGCTCGCGTGATCTGATCGTCTGCACGGACGCTGCCATCCGGGAACCCGAACAGGAAGGGCACATGCACGTCTCTCAACAGTTCCCCGCCAGGGCCTGTCGTGCCGCCGTCGCTGCGGGTCCACTGGGCGTAGAACGTCACGTTCGATGTCACCGTAATCGTGTCCCCAGGCGCATACGTTCCGCCGCCGTCGACCACCGCGCGGCTCCAGTTCACAAAGTTGTAACCGGTACGGCTGATGCCGGTCGCTCCCGCGCTCAGAACCGCGTGCTCCGTGCCGCTGGCCACCGTCACTGTATGGCTGCCGCTGCCGCCGTTGGCCGCGTAGGTCACCACAAAGGTGCCGGGCGTCGGAGAAGGCTGCTGGGGTCCGATCGGACCGCCGCCGCCACCGCCGCCACCGCCGCCGGGGCTCGTTGTCGGACTGGGACCTGGGGTCACACCCGGCGTCACGCCCGGCGTTACGCCCGGCGTTACACCTGGAGTTACACCCGGAGTCACACCCGGAGTCGTTGTCGGACTGGGGCTCGGGCTCGGCTGCACGCTGGCCGCCCAACGGGCATAGAGAATCTGATCACTTGTCACCGCGTGGCCCGTATTGAAACGCGTGCCCGCGCCGGATGCTGTCGTGTACCAACCGATAAAGTCATACCCTGCATTCCCGGTGATCTCCGCGTCGCCTGGCAATGCCACTACAAAGTGGGTGCTGCCTACCAACACGTCAAACGTGTACCCGCCGCTCCCTTGCGTACCAGGACGGTACTCCACCGCAAACATCGGTGCACCTATCGGTACCCACTGCGGGAACAGCGTGATGTTCGTCGTCACATCCGGGATCACACCATTCAGATTGAACACTCTGCCGTAATTGTCTACCCACTGATACGGGATCGGCTCATGTCCCGCTGGCGCCGTGATCGTCAAGTCACCAAATGGCGTGATCTGGTGATTCGAGCCGGACACCACGCCGTAGTGATGGTTCGGACCTTCTGAGCCGCCGTTGTTCACATACGTGATCGTCAATGTCCCGCTCGGGGCCCACTGGGCATACAACGTCCAGTTCCATTGCAGATTCAGAATATCTGTCCCAGGCGCGAATACCGTGCCCTTCGAATCCGCCCAACCCGTAAAGTTGTAGCCGGCTCTCGTCACATCCGCTTGCGCCTGCGTCAACACGGTGTGCGTGCCGCCCCGGGTCTCTGTGATCACTGGCTGGCTGCCACCAAATACACCGTCGTTGGCATCATACGTCACCGTCACCGTGGCCGACGGCGTCCACTGTGCAAACAGCGTCTCGCCACGGACCATGTGAACGTTGTTCGTCACCGAATCATACGCAAGTCCAAAGATGTCCCCATCTGGATGGGTGCTCCAGCCCGCAAACTCATATCCCAGAGGATGCACGAACCCGTAGCTCGCCGGAATGTCCGTGATATCTAACACATCATGATCGTTCCCGAAGTAATACTGGCCGGGCGCTTGGAACGTCGGGCTGTTCGCTCCGATGTTCGCATCATACATCATCGGTATCCCGTTCAGGAATACGTCAGGACCACGGTTCGGATCGCTTACCAATGCCCATACCGCGTACACATGGATGTCTTCCGTGCCAAAGCGCACGCCTTGGATTCGCGGGGACTGCGCCAGCGCCGCCTGGTCATAACGACCGTAGAACTCTTGACGGTTCGGGTTCAATGTCCACCCCAGGAACTCTAAGTCGTTCCCGTCCGGGTCCAGCTGACCGATCGTGCCGTTGCTCAATGTCACTTGCTCGTTCAGCACGTGCTGAGAGTTCAAAGGCGCTCCCGTCACCGCGCTGAAGCCGGGGCTCCGCGGCTGCCAATCCCAGTTGTAATGCAGCGTGTACTGACCTTCGAACATGTCCGGAATCCCGTTGTTGTTCCGGTCCGTCGCCCATACGCCGTGCAGTTCGAAGAACGGCATATCCGCATCCAGCATGTCGTTTGTATCCATCCCGTCAAAGGTCACAGAATCGATGAAGCCCATACCGGTCGTCCACTCGTTCGCCCAGTCAAAGTCGATAAATGCGGCTCGACGCTCTGCTGGGGTCGGGTTTAATGGCACCTGATCATACATAGCCGATACTCCGGGCGCCAGCGTAAACGTCAAGTTCCCGCCACCGATCGGCGCCAGAGCACCGCCTATGCTATTCAGCGTACTCCGATCTTCCTGCATACCAGGCGTCGGGTCGTCTGTGCGGAGCACGTCTTCCATCAGCGTCAACACTTGGAAGAAGCGGTCCAGATCCCCGGACGTCCCCCCGAATACTCCGCCCATTTCGCCGTAACCAAAGCTCCAGCCCATGAACACATACCCGTTATGCTCCCCGGCTACCGGTAGACCATTCGGCAGCCGCTGGATATCAGGACGATATTGACCCACAGAAACCGTCTGGCCCTCTGCCAAACCTTGCGGATTCCTGTCTGAGCCGGTATACCACGTCCGGACCGTCGTTCCGAACGGTGCCGTGAGCGTGGGGAGATCCGTCTGCGCCAGCGCTGCATGCAACAACCGCTGCGCCTCAACTTCCGGGGTCGTGGCGATTGTGCCGCCCATCGGCACATGATAAGGCATGGACGTGAAGTCCAGCAGTTCATCGTTGAAGGCCGGATACATTCCACCGTGTCCGGCGCTGAAGATCAGCCACCGGCCCAAGGTGTCATCCCAGTCAGGCTGACCCGTGCCGCGCGTGTCTTGCGTCCACACCGCGAACAGCGTGATGTTGTCGTTCTCAAAGTGACCATTGTCACCTAGCTGCGCCAACGATGTCACAAAGTCGCCGCTGTGTGCCGCCCAGAAGGCATTCCACGCCGCTTGCGTCGTGAAGTCATAGCTCCCCAGGCCTACTGCTGGATCATTGTGCGCATAACGTGACCAGCCCATGAACAACCAGCCCGGACGATACATATCCAGATTCGGCGGGAACATGAATCCGCCTAGGTATGCCGCATTGCCGGGGGCTATCGGATCTCCCGGGAAGTACGCCGTGTCGTCTATCGGAAGGTCGTACACCGTATCCCAGGTTGAGGGATCGAACAGGAAGCTCAGACTATGCTCTTCGTGGTCCGGGGTCCCGTTGTTGTTCAAATCCGTCGCCCATACCGCGAATACTTCGATATCCTCATTCGTCAGATTCGTCAGCGTGATTGTATTCGACAAATCCGAAGGTTCCTCAAACATGTCGCCGAAGGTCAGTACCCGTGTCGCAAAGTCATCATCCTGCGTCCAGCCAAGGAAGATGTACGCGTGACTGGGCGCGTCTACACGCAATGCGTGATGCTGGCTGCCGCTCGTGATACCCGCGTGCGTTGTCACTGACGTATCTATCCCGGGCAGAAACGCGATGTCGTAGAAGAAATCTTCCCAAGGCGCGCCCACAGGCAGGTTCGTCATGTCAATCCCGCCGCTGGCGCTGCCTGTGTGCGTAAAGCCAGGCGCGTACGACTCCGCCGTCGCCGAACTCGGACGGTGAATCAGGTATTGCGCCGCACGGAGCGGATCGGGGAAGCCGTCCCCCGCGCTGTCTCGCGCCCACACTGCGTACAGGTGGATGTCATTCCAATCGTTCAGCAAGAATTGAATCTGTGCCGGCCCGTGGAACGTATGTGATGTCGGTGTACCAAAGGTCAGAACGCCTTGATGGTGCGGGAACGGATCCGTATTGGGATCCACGCCAGGGATCAGCTCCGGGCTGCTGCCCAGGTGGATCCGGTTCGGATTGGCCGGATCGAACAAGTTCTCCAGGCGTGTGCGCTCCGCGCTCCCGGCCCCAAACGGGGTCACTGGCTCTCTCGACCAACCCATGAACACATACCCGTCCGTACGCTGCGGGATATGGTTCGACAACTGCGCCCAGGTACCAAGACGGTACTCCACGCTGTTCGATGGCATCCAGGTCACTGGAATGCCGCTGGGTACGTTCCGCTCGTAGATCAGACGGAAGGAACCGTCCTTCACGTCCGCTACCCCGGTCCCGTTCGTGTCTACGCCCCACATTGCGTATACCACTACTGAGTACCCGCCCCCGAAGTATACTTCGCTTACGTCATAATCTCTGTAGTCTCTAACGTCGTCCAGTGAGAAAATGTGCGCCACCGGATTCCCGCTCGCATCTTCCACGATGTCACCGTATTCATCCACCGCCCACACCGGGTCACGGGACCAGCCGATCAAAAACACGTTGAACGGGTCTGGATTCAGTGCATCCGGATAGTTCGGATCCACTTCCGGCGGAAGGATGATCCGGTCACTGTCCCGTGGAATCTCGTCGTGCTCCACCAAACGGTGCAGCTGATGACCAGCACCCGCGTGGAACTGACCGGGCGTGGGGATCGAACTCGTCATCGACTGCCAGGTAATACCTAGGTAAATGTTTTCTGCTGCGTCATTGATCCACTGGTTCCATGCAAGCAATCCCAGTGTCTCCGCGGGAATCGTGAACGGAATTTGGTTACCAGGAGATGCCTCCACCAGGATGGTCATGGAACTGCCAGCTGGTCTGCTCGCATAGCGGACGTTAAAGTCATCGATGCCGCCCACGTGCATACCGTCCATCACTGTCCGGCCGCCGGTCGTCGCCGCGTCATAGCGCAGTTCCAGCGCGCGGGGGACCCAGATCCAGGCTTCGCTGTTCCCCGTCGGCTCTACCACACCAAGATCATTCACGCCCATTTGCTGCGTCAGCCACACATCGTGCACGCCGTATTCCAGATAGAAGGGAAGATGCGTGGGCGCGGGGTTCAGCGTCCGATCATGTTCCCAATAGCGGAACTGTACCGCTGTCACCGGCCACCAGTTCAGCGCCGGGGCCACATGCCCTTCTACCACCACGTGACGTGCCGTTGCTACCGCTGTGCCGAAGGGGAAGTCAACCAGATTCTCCGTGAAGCCCGTGATCGGGTCACCTTCCAAACCGGGACGCGTCCACGCGCGACGGAAGGGATCGTTGGCGATCATTGAGTCCACGTTCGTCGCGATGTTGCCGCCTGTTACTGTTACAAGTCCTTCGTGGTTCCGGGCTGTGCCCCATCTGGAGCCGCCGCCGCCCATACCAACTGCGCCGAACTGACGATAGTCCTCCGGCACTGTTACTTCTACTGTACCGCCGTGATAGTACACTACGCCGCCTGTGCCGGCTTGCGTACCAGCCAGATAGGTACCACCGCCGCCGACGCCTGCGCCGATGCCGTGGGATTCTACCTTGAAGCGCCCACCGTACACCACGAACAGGCCGGGACCGTCGCCGCCGTCACCGTCACGACTGCCGCCGCCGCCGATGCCCGCGCCGAAGCTGTACGGCAGCGTCGCTAAGAATGGCTGCCCCACTTGGCCAGCTTCAATCAGGAAGTTGCCGCCGCGAATCACGCCGCTTGCGCCGCCTGCGCCGCCGTCGCCGGTACGGCTGCCGCCGCCACCGATGCCCGCGCCGAACTGGCCGCTCAGAATCGTAAAGTCGGGCGCTACCGTTGTCTGGCCAGATGCCGGACGACTTGTCGGGATGTCGATGTACAGGTCGCCGCCGCTGCCGCCGTCGCCGTCTTGGCTGCCGCCGCCGCCGATACCTGCGCCGTACATCCCGCTCTCGATCCAGAACCCGTCGCCGCCTTCTACGGTTACGTCGCCGCCGCTGCCGCCGTTGCCCAGCAATGAGCCGCCGCCGCCGATGCCCGCGCCGAAGTCCCCGCTGATGATTTCAAACTCGCCGCCGTCGATGAACACGTCACCGCCGTCGCCGCCAGCTCCGTCACGGCTGCCGCCGCCACCGATGCCCGCGCCAAATTCGCCGCTCTCGATCTCAAACTCGCCGCCGTGGATGAAAACGTCTCCCGCGCTGCCGCCGGCCAGGTCACGGCTACCGCCGCCACCGATGCCCGCGCCGCGCAAGCCGCTTGCGATCTCAAACTCGCCGTCTTCAATTACCACGTCGCCGCCGCCACCGCCGGCGCCCTGCTGAGAGCCGCCGCCGCCGATGCCTGCACCGTAGCCCCCGCTCGTTATCGTAAATTCACCGTCTTCGATCAAAACGTCGCCGCCAAAGCCCGCCGCGCCTTCCAGTGAGCCGCCGCCGCCGATGCCCGCGCCGTACAGCCCACTCGTGATCGTGAATTCGCCGCCTTCCACCGTCACGTCACCGGCGTTCCCGCCGACTCCGTCACGGCTGCCGCCGCCGCCGATGCCCGCGCCGTAAACGCCGCTCGTGATCTCAAACTTACCACCTGTGATGAATACATCGCCACCAGAGCCGGCGTCATTGGCTTGCGAACCGCCGCCGCCAATGCCTGCACCGAATTGACCGCTGGTGATCTCGAATTCGCCACCCGCGATAAACACGTCGCCCGCGTTGCCGCCGCCGCTCAGGCCGCCGCCGCCGCCGATACCCGCGCCGTCTAGGCCGCTGATGATCTCAAATTCGCCATCCACGATGAACGCATTGCCGCCGACACCACCAAAGCCAAGTTCGGCACCACCGCCGCCGATGCCCGCACCCCGGGTGCCGCTTTGCATGAAGAACTCGCCGCCGCCAACGAATATATCGCCGCCGCTTCCACCTGCTTGCGCCGCCGTGGGCGTTACTGTGGAAGCGTGGACCGTGCCGATAGCGCTTGTGGTTACACCGCCGATACCGCCGCCGCCGATGGCCGCGCCATAGGTTGTAATACCGGTTCTCGGGGTGATATTCACGTCCATAGCGGCGACCGCACCGTTTGTCAGCGTTGTCAATGTGCCAAACCAAGTGTTTCCGCCGCCGCCCGGATTCGCCGCAAGCTGGCTTACACCGGGAGCTGGTGTCGGGAGATTATCGCTAACGATTGTTGCGTTTGGCCCAACACCGCCGCCGCCGCCGCCGATACCCGCGCCGTGGGTGCTGGGTGTCGCATTCAAAGTGCCGCCGAAGATGTGGTTTTCCGTACCGCCGTCACGACGCACCGCGCCGCCAATAGCCGCACCAAAACTGCTGTCCGGCCAGGGTTGGGTTAAAACGGCCTGCGCACTTGTGCGAACCACAGCCGGAGCTGCAGGACTCACGCCGCGGATATGGTTCATGTCGTTCAGTCCGACATAAGTATAGCCAGCAGTGGGCCCAGTTGTGCCAAAGCCTCCATGCCCGTAGTTGAGCTGGATAAAGCGCCCTGCAACCGCTGTAACATCTCCACCGAATACAGTGGTCGGTGTACCTGGGATCGCCCGATTGGCGGGCGAGTTGTTTGGCTGGCTAGCATTCCAGCCGAATCCGATGAATCCGTCCGTTCCGTCGCTGCGGGCGTTTCCGCCGATAGCCGCCGCGTATTGGCCGGAGAAGGCCTGGGTTTCGCCCGAATAGAAGGTCATGCTGCCGGAAATGGCAGCGCCAAAGCCCCAGTTGACCGCGAAGACACTGGTCTGGCTTTCCGCCAAATCAGGGCGTCCGATGCGCACTTCGTGGCGATGGTTGTTTTGCGCGAAACCGATGGCCGCTCCTGAAGAAGCCGCCGAACCCTCGGAAACAATATTCGCGCCTGTGATAGTGATGTACATCGGACCGATCTCTTCATTGAGCTGGCCAAAGTTCCCGGGGGCCAGACCGCCGCCGTTGGCACCGATTCCAATGTTGTGTCCCATGGCCTCTATGCTGCCGCCGTTGAAGACCATGCCGCGCATACCCGGATCTATGCTGCTAAAGTGTCCGCCGTGTCCGATTCCGGTGGTGGAGTCGCCGTTTTGCCCGGCCATGGCTATGATATCGCCGCCGTCAATTTGGATAAAGCCCGCCGGCATTTGAGCGTTCGTCTGCCCCAACGCTCCAATTGCGGCGGAACAGCCGCCCGCCCGTACAAACGCGCTCCCCGAAGAGGCGTCTGTTATCACCAGGCTGGCCGACCCGTCAACGCCGATGCCGCTCCAAAACTGCTGCAGGCCGCTGGCGCCGTGAACCAGTCTGTTGGTTCCCAGAAATGTCACATAAGCGTCTACATCAACCAAAGCGAGAGGACTGCCAGCAGTGCCTGTCGATCCGTTGGTGATACGCTCCGGGGTACCGGCTCCACCACTGCCAAGGTTCGTTGTCCTCAATCCAATATGAGGAGAAGAATTGCTGGCAGAAGCTACGTTTGGTGTGTGTATCCATGTGGCCTCGTTTCCAACCTCAAAGCCGACTGTACGCATAATATTTGCGTTTTGAAATACCAGGTGAATGCTGCTGGCCTCACGCTCTGCCTGTGTCGGCACAGCGGTCGGCGTGGCACCGGCGAACACAACAATCTGACGCGCACCTGTGCCGGTCAAGCCGCCGCCAGGCACGTCATGCAGCGATGTGCCTGTCACAAGAATGACTTTGTTTCTTAAATAGCCACCACTCGCGCTGGTACTCAGCTGAATCGAGCGATTATTGCTATTTACGGTAATCGCACCATTCCCCAGAGGGTTCGCATTTGCGACGTTAATATTCCAAGATGCCCCACCACTGCTAATTAACTGACCAGTGTCCATGTTAATATGGTAATCCCAGTCTACTACATTGGGGCCGACCATCGGTAACGCATAGGTGAAATCAGCATGCACGATGATTTCCACTTCAACCCGGACTGCGTTTTCCGGAATGCGTCCGTCAAAGTTTGGAATTGTGTAAGTCACAGGCGCAGTTGCGAATGTCTGAATATCCTGGATCGCATTACGCGTCCCGGCATCGTCTTCCACAATGGCAATCGCCGTAACGACGACTTGATCCAGCGTGTGACGCTGAATCGGATCCACTGTGATCGTCAATACGTCATGATCTTTCACATCGGCAATGGAGTTGGGGCGAATGAGCCTTGTGTCCATGTTCCAAATGCCGCGGGCACTGCTGTTAATCGCGCTTGTGTCTGGCGCAGTCACAAAGCTGCCGCCTGCGGGGAAAACACGCACATCAGCACGCAGACCCACGCTTTCATCCACACGCACCATAGCAGCATAATCTACAGAAAAGCTGCCAATGTTTCTTGTGCGCGTGGGCATTGTTGCGCCGGCCAAACCACCGGTTCTATTGTCCAGGGTTTGCTGCAAAGGAGTCCGATTGGTACTGCTCAGAGGCGCGATGCCCACATTCCCAAAGGGGACATGAGCAGCGGCATAAGGAGTCACGGGAGGCTGCACGCCAACAGCGTGATACGGGCAACACAGACGAGCAACATCGTCCTGCATCGTCGGTAGAGGCACTCGAAGCAGGGAAGACAGCTCTGCAGACGCTTGCGGCATCACCGACATAGCGTCTGGCATTGAAATCTGTGTAACCTCAGAAACCGCCTCCGGCAATGCGTCCGCATTTGGCGCAGCCGCCGCAGTAAAGGAGGTGAGCAGCATGACGAGGGCGAGGAAAAGGCATAGACTTTTCTTCAAATGGTTTTTACGCTTCATGGAAAGGCCTCCC
>Ga0131853_10027100_pt1 | contig 10298 bp, 7 predicted proteins | sample TergutLab28metaG_FD_92764 | JGI IMG/M metagenome (GOLD analysis project Ga0131853, IMG submission 92764) | Labiotermes labralis P1 segment gut microbial communities from Petit-Saut dam, French Guiana - Lab288 P1 (version 2) (version 2) | ecosystem: Host-associated > Arthropoda: Insects >... | reverse complement strand
GGCCCTGGGGTCGACTCAGTCTCTAACAGAAATGAGTACCAGGAGTATTTCCTGGGGGTAAAGGCGGCCGGTGCGTAAGGCTGACAACCTACCACCATCCTGTGCCGTTGTCACGAAATCTGGCAACCTTAATTTCCTGGAACCCTCTGGGCCCCCCCCCCCGACCCTGTAACGGGACTGCTTTTATTAAGATGGTAAATACATATCATGTTTATAGGTTCAAGTAACATCAAAATTATGATGTGAATTAAATCTCTTCATGTTTATCTGTGTCTGAAAGGACCCGCTGGTACAAATAAAATCAGGTCTCTAGGTTTGTTTGTTTGTTTTTGTGTTATTCCAGCTTCTGTTTATTTTTGAAGTGTACTATCTTTGTAAGGCCTTTAAGAAATAAGTTTATTAAGCAAGGTGGCCAAGCTGGTTTAAAAATACACCTAACACTTCGGTAGAATGGAGGTTCTTTTACTTACAGTTTGTGTTCGGTACTGTGGATGTTTTTTGAATTGTTGTAATAAGAATTGTCTGATGTTGGTTCGTGCGAACTGGAACACGCATCACAGTGCTGTGTGGCTTTAAAGTGTCGCGTTGGGCGGTGTATTTTGGTTGTTTGTGATACAGGAAAACACAACGGGATGTATCGGAATAAAATTAAAGGCACGTGAGTGCCTGTATTGGTTTTCAGACTGACGGTGTGTGTCCGGGAGTGCAAATTATTTGTTAAAGCAATAGGCCGGCCTAGTAGTGAGACTTAGAATTCATTTCCAAAAGAACAAAGCTGAGGATAAGCAACTGGTCATTTAGTGTCACAATTAATTGTTAGATGATGCTTGCTTTTAACATGTCGTATGGCTCCTTGGATGGGGGATCAGTTCGCCGCTTGGCACATCCTTATTGATAGCAGGATCAGTTAACTATGCTCTTTCAGTTTCAGAGATTGCAGAAAATGGAGCGGTGGTCATGGACAAAGAGGACGTAAGAATGTGAAAGCAGGTAGTCATGCTGTGTTTTCATGCAGCTGTACTTGCCTGATAATTCGCTAAAACCTGAGTCAGTATGGTGTATTAAAAATTATATTTTCTGTAAGGTGACACCGTGTAGTTTGGTACATATTTTCCGACGTTGTGGAGGAACGCCTGTAAATTTCTACCAAAATACACGGCGTTACATTCGAAAATACTGCGTTCTTCACAGTCCCCGCGGTTAGGAGCACCAGTCCTGCAGGTCACCAGATAATACAACTGAGATCTGAAATACAAGTTTCACGCTTTACGACTTCACCAACCCCACGCCAGCGTGGTGGCCAGAGTTTCACGGCACTGTGAATAGTATCGCATGACCCGTACCATACCATCCTCACGTCGTGGCGTAGTGACAGATAAAGGTCACCCGTGACAGAGGTGGGTTACAGGTACAGCTCTGCGCAATCTCAACATGGGCGCTAGAAGGGGGTGGGATGTTAACGGCGCTTCGGTCTCTTCAGCCCCGTAAGAGATTTGCGTTACCCATTGTAGAGGAGACTTGATGTGTCCCAGGGCCGGTCTGGGAGTGTATGGACAAGAAAAAATTTCTTTCCCCCACCGGGGTTTGAACCAAGGACCGTCCAGCCCATAGGGAGTCATTCTGCTGACTACACTGTCCTGTCGTGAGCTAGAAGGTCATCGGCCGTGTGTTGACGGTGTTTCGTGAGTGTGCTGATGTCCCCAATGACCCTGTCGCTTAAGAGGAATGTAGTTGATAAAACGCTGAATAAAGTGTGAAAGAGCTGTCCATTGATCTGGACGCGATATGGAATGTGACTCTATAAGAAGACGAACTCACCTGTTCCTATGTAGGCGCCTTGGAATAATGCACAAATAAAGCGGTTGGGGGGGGGGGTTTAAAAACAAAGAGGCCCCGTACTGCTTGGAAGAGTAAGAGTGTCACTCCAGCTAAGAGAAACGTGACGTCAGTCGTGCTTTTAGACACCCCTTCCGACTGAGCAGCTCTCCCCAACTTACGCTCTATAAACTCTCAACCATATATTTTCCCTAAAATCCCCATGGGTTATTTTTTTAAAAGGGTGTATAGCTCCAACGGTTGTAACTCTATTCTATATTCCTGACTCACACCCTGTCCATTCATCTCTCCTTTTTTAGGGAGTATGTATCCATTTTTTTTGCAAAACTTTTATTTTATGAACTTTAGCCTATGTGCGGCTTTTCCCACGCTTTGTGAACTGCCTACTGTACGTAAAAACAAATACAAAATGTGATTTGTAATTTTTTATGAACTTTCTTTCCTATAACCGTATTTTCCTCAAATCCAAGCGAAACTCTTTTAACCTTTTAAAGACGAAACGTAATCTGCTTCAGATAAGGAATCAGTCCGTAACGCGCAGTAAACACTTTCAACCACGGTTATAAAAACCAATCATTTAATGATGTATAAAGCAAAAGTCGCTGTCTGTTCTTAGATCCCAACACAACACTCAATGCAAAGCGAGAACCATGTAGAGTTTTTGAATGTTAAACCTGGTGGTACGTAGAGAAACCGCTAGGCTTTAATGGGCTAACTTTGCAAGCTGAAGGGCAGGCAGTGCTTTCAGTTACCGTATCGTGTCAGTAAATACACCTCCAGGACTACAATACCTGTTGTATCTGTTTTGTGCAAAGTAGTTTAACCGTTTTATCCCTTTGTCAACTTTATAGATGAAGTGATAGCAAGAGAACAGCTAATCAGCTGATTGATTCACATTCGTATCAGTCACGCCAGATGAACAAACGAACGAAACCCAGAAATAAGAGTGGACAGATGAAATGCAGAGCAGTAAGTACATTTTGCGACTGAATTCTGCATGTTTTTCATACCACAGCAGGTCTTCATATTCAGTTCACCTGTCCCAAAGTTATGCATCTCTGCACAAATTCACTGGTTCTTTATATTCTACTTCTTTCAGTCTTAATCTTATTGACGAACGTTTCGAATACATGCCGCATATTTTAATTACGTCGTAATGTGAATATTGTACATTTCCGGACGTATAGGTTTTTACCTCCGGAAAAGCGGAAGGGGGCGTGTAGACTAGGTTCTTCGGGCTCAGGATGGATATACGTGGCGGGCTGTTGTGAAAACGGCACTGAACTTTCTGGTTTCCTTAAATGCAGGTAATTTCTTTACTAGCTGTGAGGGCCTATTATTTTCTCAGGAAGGACCTCAGTCCATGGAGCTCGTTTTCTTGGAAGTGTTATAAACGTCTGTGAGCACTCCGTGTGAAGTTTTTTCGTTTTTCGCTACTTTCATACGCCTCGTGCAGAGCGGTCATAAAATTAAAGTATAACTAACCTAAATTACGTCTTGGTAGTGGCTTTTTTTTCCCCGCACAGGGGATCAAGGTCACGTGCTCAACGCTGTGACTGTGCAGGACTTGTTTATGTATTAATGCGGACTGAAAGGAAAGTTAAGCCAAGTGAAGATTTGAGATTAAAAATGCAGACGTAAAACGCGCAGCTGGAACTGCTGTAAAAGTAGCAGCAATTGTGTACGAGAGAGAGAGAGAGAGAGAAGCCAAAATGGCAAACATTAACAGACGCAGAGTGAATTTACTTGGTGAAAGTCGGAAACACATTACTGAATGAACTGAAGGCCCTGGCTTCGATTTTTTTAATATAATCACAGTTTTTCGCAGTTGGAAAAGGTTTCAGATTTGAATAAATGTATGCAAGTAATTACAGTTGATTCTTGACTGAAGAAGAAGAAGAGGAAGATGATGATGATGATGATTTAGCACGGTGGTAAACTCCTTTGTGAAAGAAAAATAACTTGGCAAGCGCTGTACGTATGACGTAACACTGAGGCGCGTTCGTGCAGCCATTGTTGCAGTGGAAAAGCAATGCGAACCCGCTGTATTGTCATCTGTGGCCTGCCCCGCTCTGCGGTTTTATTTTCCACTTTATCTCACAAACGGCACGAATTTTGAAAAAAAAAAGTTATTGAACATAAAATTTGTGTTTTGATTTTCTTTACGACTTTTGTATGAAACATTTCTAATGTTAAGAAGAACTGAGCGAGATATGATGACAAATGTGCATTGGTCTTCACGTAAAGTGCCCGTTATTCTTGTCAGGTCGCAGTGAAAGCTTAATTTTCTCGACAGATCTTCGAAAAAATACTCAAATATGAAATTTAATGAAAATCCTTCCAGTGGGAGCATAGTCGTTTTGTGCGGACAGACGGACAGACAGACATGACGAAGCTAATAGTCGCTTTTCTCAAACTTCCGACCGTGCCTAAAAATGGGTATTTCAGCCACTCATACAGTAACCCACTGTCGCTGCTATGGTTCAAGCTTTCCCAGCTCTTCCTTCCCGAAGTGTGGCACCCGCAGTGCTGTCCATTTCCTGTAACCGGAAAGCACGATTTGTAATGCCGTACATCCGAAATGAAATCCTTGACACAAATTGGTGTTGCAAACAGATATTGCAATACTGTACGAACTTATCCTTTTTGTTCCCATTTTCCTGTAACTTCGCGCCTAACCTTGACACCTTGATCGCCCACAGCTTTCCCGAGCTCCAGCACTCCCAGTATGGCGTGCGGTCCGTCATAATGAATATAAACTTGTTCCAGTCAAGGTAAAACATTCTGTCGGCAAGGAACAAAACCAAATATGAGAGCGTATTACATTGCAGTCCTGTAAGTCGTGTGCTTGTACTGGTTGATGGACATTGTACTTTCCTCCCTCCCCCCTCTGCCTCCGCCTTGCCTTTGTTTATTCCTTCCGTCTTTTCAACATGGGTTAGTGAAGTCCGAGGTCTTCGCAGAGATGCTGATGAAGTTTGACGGCTTCTAGGTTACGACGCCCTGTCGCTTGGAAAATAGTTAACGACTTTTTGTAGGAAATTGTGCCTTCCATCTGAAGGGTCAGAGAATTGTGTATGCCCTGAAGATTGAAGCAGAACATTCCACCGAATCGTCGGTAATTAATTTACAAGTCGGCACACCGTTGTATTCCAGAAGACTTGAGTCCTCATTGTCATGTTACCCTCGTTTCTGGAAGTCAGCTCCCAGTGTCGTACTGCGGGGAGAGGTGTACGTATCAAAACAGCGGTTTCATTGATGGGATACTGGCAATGTGTAGGATGAATGGAGGTGAGCAACAGCGTACGCTTACAGGCAATCCCTAAGCGGTATTCAAACTCGCGACGCTGGGTGTACGCATACCTGCTACTGCTCCACCAGTCGCATCGGAAGAAATAAGTACAGGGGAGATGACGTACAGACGCAGTGTACTTGATGTCTGTCTGTCTGTTTTAACCAGGTCCCGCCTACAGTTGACACCTACGCATCGCTGAAAATGAACACATATCTGAGGACGTGACCTTCCGAGTGTCCATGAGACTGTACCATCGCCAAAGCCACGACTCACTGCGATTATTTCCTACTGGAGAGGCTTAACAATTGAAGTTCCCCGGACGAATTTCATGCATGCATCTCAGATCGACTGTTATTCGTCTTCTCGGATAGAGCTCATTGTATTCAACTGACATAAAGTTTAGGCTCTACATCGCATTGAGGTGTACTGCTTTTACGTTTAACATTTTCTAATGTGACCAGCCTCATGGCCTAGTGGTCAGAGTCTCTGACTACTAATCATGAGGTCCCGGGTTCGATTCCCGGCTCTACCGTGGGAATTTTGCCTGAAGGGGAGGATTCCCGCGGTGACCATGGTCTGGTTAGGTTAGTAGCCTTTAGGTTTAAGGGCCCTCCTGGCACTACATCCTCCTCTATCACCACTCACATCATCGGGACAACGTAACTGCGCCTCATGGGCGTCCCAGCCTCAGAAGTCGGTTACACTCCTGCCATGCCCAGGAGGAAGGACCACGAAGTCCGCAAGGACATGTGGTGGCATTGGGGGAGAGAAAAAATCTAATGTGGCGTGAATGTAAGGGAATATTATCGAAAATAACTTACGCGTCAATACAGTGCCAAAGCTGACCTGTCTGTTGTTTTTGCAACAATAGATTAGGTTCAGTAAAATATTCTGGGGCTAGCAATCGCGTCGGGCGGTTGAAAGGCGAGTAAATGAAAGGTTCGAGGACTACTCTGTCCACGTCATCAGGGAACTGACTAACTCCGAAGTCCTTCCGCGGCTAGGCCGAGAATATTTTGTTCAATTCTGTCGCCGTGTAAGCTTAAGATAATATACCTTAAATACCTTATCATTAAGGTCAGCGAGATAAACAAAACTGCAAAGGATCAATGTCGAATACAAAATGCGTTATTTTTAGATGAGACATCCCCGTTGTATATTATTCAAAGATTAAGAGAAACATAATTTTAGTCAAACAGAACTTTATTACGAGTATATAAACAATTTAAGAGAACATAGCTACATGTTTCGGCTTACTTGAATCCGTCTTCAGGCTCTGATTTAAAAGAATTAATCTAGTCATTTTAAGGCGTTGTTAATTATATATTTAATTTTTTAAAGTCAAAGCTTCAAGATGGCTTCAAGTAAGTAAGCCGAAACATGTAGCTATGTTCTCTATATAACAAAGTTATGTTAGACTAATTTTATACTTATATTAATCACAAAATGCGTTGTTCCATTCCCGTACACGTAGTCAGTTCTCGAAAACATATGGCTGACCCTTAGGTTGCATGAAAGGTTGAGAGATGCCGAAATCTGTACCGGTGTAACACCCAGAATCTCGCGGAACGCAGTGGGGAGCCTGTTCAAACACAATCGATTTGGTAGAGTGATACAGCCACTAGCAGCTGCACTCAACCCAATAGTCCACACGTACTTTGCATCAGTGATGGATGATCTGGCGCGCTGACGGTGCCATCTGGGAGCAGTGCTGAATGTAACCTTGTCCGTCAGCCCTGTACCGTCAGAGTATTCGTTGGCCTTGAAAAGTGATTGATTCTGCTGTGCTGTTTCTGAAGTTAGGAGAATAATACGTAGGCCTAACGAGGACACGCGTTTAGTATTTTTAGGATGTATATAAGGAAGTATGAAAAGATTAAATGTTCAAAATACATAAGCGCTTGTTGTTGTTGTTGTTGTTGTTGTTGTTGTTGTTCTTCTTCTTCTTCTTCTTCTTCTACTTCTCTTCTTCTCCTCCTCCTTCTCCTTCTTCTTCTTCTTCTTCTTCTTCTTCCTCAGGCGCTACAACTTCAATCTTTGAATGTTTTGGCCTTCTCAGCATATGATTTCCACTTATTACGATCCTGGATGCAGTTAATCCAATTCTTTATTTTCAGTTTCTTCATGTCATTTATTATGTCATCTTCCCATCTGTTGTTTGGTCTCCCTTGTTGTATTGACATCGGCTTCCACGTATATACTTTTTTTTTACCATTCTTTCTTCCGGCATTCGATGTAAATCGCCAAACCAGCTTAATCGTTGTGCTTTTATGTGATTTATCATATTCTTATGTCTTATTAATTCATCCAATTCATCGTTTGTTTTGATTCTCCATGTACCATGTCTTTCTTTTGTAGGATCTTTCTTAACACTTTCCTTTCAAATACCATTACCTTATTTTTTTATGGTTTCTTTCAAGACTCATACTTCACAGTCATATGTTACTGTTGGTCATATAATACTCTAGTACAGTTTCAATTTTGATTTCTTGGAGATCAATCTACTTTTGAAGATAAATTGGTTTGCATAACATGCTTTATTTCCAAGTGGATCTCGTCTTCTGTTGAGTTATCACCATTGCATAAAGCGCTTAGTAAAACAAAATAAATATGCTGAAACAAGTTTCGCTGAGAAATGCTACAAGAAAGACCTTGTCCGGATAGGAGAGTAGCGTTAGAATATAATTGTTGGGAATGCCAAATGAATTTAATTTTGATTTCAAAACTTTCGCCATGTTCTGAATGTTGTATTCTTTCTTTTGGGTAATTCCCTGGCGTCTGAATTTTATGTGCCGACGTTTCGGAACACTCTGTCAATTCCATCTTCATAGGCGGTGTCAGCGCCACCACAGGAGATTCAAACCAGAACCGCTGTTTCAAGCACTTTACCTGCGAGTTACATCTAGGTTGTGATATTGGAGTGAACCTCGGTAGTAATACACGTGGAACTGCTCTCTAGGTACCAACGCCCCTTGCCATATGTTCAGTTCCGCCTGGCACTAACGTTGTTACAGGTGTCAAAAATCGTTACAAAAGTCTGTTGTTTGCATTCCCACAATTTCTGTAACCCCACTGTCCTTCGGCGTGCACTGTGAATCGATAAAACACTTTTGTCTGTTTTTTTTTTATGTTTTCCTGACCGTGCTTCTTAGTATAATCTTAGTAATCAACCAACTTCATGCACAAAATCTTGTTTTATAATACGTTTATTAAACGCCTCTACATGTTTCGAGCACAATGTGCTCATCATCAGGAGGTCAGAATTGTATTATACAGCATCTGGTATTATCACACCTGTAGGTGGCCGTCCCGTGAACAGGTTGAGAGAAGACTAAGACTTTTGTCTGTGCCTGAAAAATGAATTTATATGTCTGATAACCGGTTATGGCTTTCAGCAGAATGTCCCGACAGTAGTAGGCAGACAGCTGTGTTACTGCTTGCAACACCAGTTGACCAGACGCTTCCTTCACGAGTCTTGAACTGTAGTCATCCCGAATGGAATCGCACGCGTGTAGGGTGAATGTTTAACGATAGAACACTGAAGGTACGTGCAGTGAATGAAATTGTAGACATTAGGCTATTATTTCGCAGGAAATAAACCAAAATCGGAAGATAGTAGAACTGGTCGCATGGTTGCCATGGTCCTGTTGGCCGTATCTGTGTCCTGCTCGTTTGTTTCTTCCACATGCCGCCCCCCCCGATGGGCTCCATAAAGTATGTAACCTGTACGTTTATATCTAGACAGAGGCTAAGCAAATCTGAGAAATGTCGCCGTCGCTACCTCGGTCGTGGTGGGGGGGTCTTCGCCTTCAGCGTATTGCCGGAGATTTTCCGTTTCTCTGAGTTTGAGTTTCGCTTTCTCTCATTATGTTTTGTTGTGTCATGAGTCTTGTTTCATCATCCATCGGCCGCAAATGTTTCATAACACAAAGGCAAACAAGGCGATGGAACTCGCACACTAACATCCGTACTCTAAACGGAAGTCGAACATGTACTATTTACAAAATATCTATCTGCGTCACTTGCTGTTCACGTATGTTAATTTCTTTGTCTGTCATATGGTTCTCCATAAATTATGAAGCTTTTCCATCACAAAGGACGAAGCAGCTTTGTTACATACTGTAGTTACGCAACCCTTGGACCACGGCACTGTGTTTACCATACCTGCAGAATTAGACAAAGGTGACATTACTGCTGCACCTGCCCCTCTCTGCCAGAGCCTCTTCTGTCCACCACCTACTCTAACCCATCTGGTGCTAGTTTCGTGGGTTGCAAGGGAATTAGCTAGACTTTGCACCTGGCCCGTGCCGTCCTCCCCACCCACTGTTACAGACATTTCGGCAGCTGGCCGCGCGAATATTTCTTCTGGAATGGGTGACCAAATAAGTTCATTTCGGTTTTGCTTACACAAAGAAGCACTTGCTAATTCCGTGTGGAACTGACAGTTGCGTTGTATTGACCCGAATGTCCTTATAAAACTCACTTCTTCCGCCCAATTCCAAATTTCTCCCGAAAATTATACTGGGTATTATAGTCGCTGTTTTTTAAATTCAAACTAAAAAAGCAATCAGTTCAATGTTTCGTCCAACGTTGGCCATCATCAGGTTTCTCTTCCGAAAGATTTATATGCTGTGAGAGCGTTTGTATAAAGTATGCAGCCGCGTATCGATGTTGAGATCTCATCATCGAGGATTTTGAGCTAAACATGGCTTATGGCCTGAGTGTGGAGCCTAGTGATTAGTGAGCAAGTTGGGGAGGGCAACCCCCCCCCCCTCAACTTGCTCACTACCCACATCACTAGGCTCCACACTCAAGCTATAAGCCATGTTTAGCTCAAAATCCTCGATAATGAGATCTCAACATCGATACGCGACTCCATACTTTATACAAACACTCTCACAGCATATAAATCTTTCGGATGAGAAACCTGATGATGGCCAACGTTGGCCGAAACATGTAGTTTTGTCATTTTCTAATAAAACATCAGTTAGATATACATAGTTGTGTTATTGACTGTAATCACCCTACCTATTTGTTACTTAAGTATGCAGACGATATTGTGCTGGTGACAAGAACTAAACAAGCCCTAATTAATACATTCCAGAAGTTAAAGCAGGAAGCAATAAAATATGGATTAGTAATAAACCAAAATAAAACAAAATATATG
>Ga0131853_10027099_pt1 | contig 10298 bp, 6 predicted proteins | sample TergutLab28metaG_FD_92764 | JGI IMG/M metagenome (GOLD analysis project Ga0131853, IMG submission 92764) | Labiotermes labralis P1 segment gut microbial communities from Petit-Saut dam, French Guiana - Lab288 P1 (version 2) (version 2) | ecosystem: Host-associated > Arthropoda: Insects >... | reverse complement strand
GGGTTCCGTGAAATGCGGGGAATTTCTTGACTAGCTGCAAACCAGTTAGCTTCTCAAAAAGGACTCTGCACCATGGAGTAAGTAAGTATACATATTTTCGGAGCGTTTCGTCGTGAAAAGAAACTCAATACTTGCAGTAGTTTCTGAGAAGATGACATTTGTTGATGAGGTAGGCCTCAACAATTTCGTAACTTTTTTATGCAAACCAAAAAATTGCCAGAGATTATAATGAATGTTTGTGACACTATCACTTAGGGATAGTAATCACTTAAATTTTATTTTATACGCTATACATAGTTCAAGATTTCTCAAGTCACAACGTTTTAGAAAAAAATTATCTTTCTGTCTTCCCGTTGGTGGCTGAATTATGAAGTCGAATTGCGATGGGCATAATACCCTGTTTCACGGTGGCCAGTGAATTAGACTTCATTACTTTATTTTCTCATCTAAAAATAAGTAGCTAATTTCATGGGTTACAGTCCTTATTGAAAAGCCAACACTTCTTCAAATAGTGAAGAATTTCCCCGCATTTTATGGAACGCGAAAGTTTATTGTTGTTTTCGGAAGAACCTGCAACGTACCTATAACCTGAGCCACATAAATCCATTCCACGCCATCTCGTCCTTTTTCTGCAAGACCAACATTAATCTCAATGCATTGACATCTGGGGCTTCCATGTGTTCCCGTCTCTTCAGGTTTTCCCACCGAAAAATAAAGGGACTACTTTCTAAAACGATGTAACTAAAAAAAGGGGAGATGTAGGAGGTGTAAGCTTGCTGTGAGATATCTCGTTGTGATACTTACATGAACAGGTGAATAAACAGGCTAGCAGTCATAAGCATGTTGGACAATGTCCCACGTACAACAGGTTTTGGCTTAATCTGTGCTTCATGATGGCTTACATATAAGCCGAAACATGTAGCACATGAGGCACTAAACACTGTCCAGTACATCAGTAACTGATGGTATCTTTATTCATCTGAATTAATTATAATTTAAAATGTCAGTACTATGGTCAGGACAGACCAACAGTGGACCTTATTCTAAGCCGAGCCAGTCCATTTCTGTCTGACACTTCACATCACATTTCATACATATTTATATTATTTCCTCTCCCATGCCGTTTATCCACATTAGTTTTATGACTACAGATTTTTCAGGAATGGTATGTCAAGCAGCGTATGTTGTTAGTTGTTTAGCGACGTTTTGGGACAGTCCATCGGTCCCATCTGCTGGACACTTAATGACAGGAAAAGAAGTAAGTATGTATTATGTATTGTGTTTGATAGGTGCATAGTGGCAGTCAAATTGTGCTCCGGAGAGCCATCAGCCATTGAGGATATACAATCTCTTATTGTTGGGTTTCTGAGAAATGACATTTGGATGTTTCAATGTCGTTTTAATTAAGTAATGTCTAAGAATTTGATCTTACATTTGCAATAATTTTTTTTAAAAGTTTTGTTGACCGTGCACCTATAGATGTGACGATACCAGAGGCTGTGTAATGCAATTTTGACCTCTTGATGATGAGCACATGTGCTCGAAACGTGTGGAGGCATGAAATAAAACTATTGTGAAACAAATTTTGTGCATCAAGTTGGTTAAATACTGAGATAAATTTGTCATCATGTTCAAGTGAGAATTTCAATTTAAGATAAATACCGTTATTCTCTTCGAACGTGTTATTCATATGTGTTTTTTAATTATTGTATATAAACAATATGTCTTCAAAATACCTGAAATAACAACTTGCATGTTGTTAAATAAGAACGCTAAACATTTAGTGCATTTTCAGTATTTCAGACGTGAAAGTGTACCCATCACCAGCCTCATTTCCTCGCTTTATTGGTGTTTTGTTTTATCGGAAATTTTTTTCTCTTATTCCAATACCACAAAGGTTAATTACATTTTCCTTCATATGTGTCTAAACACAGCTAGTGTCATGCAATACTTTTTGTGGTACTTACTTGACAGATATAAATATTTTTGTATACAGCACCCACCAAAATTTACAAGAGATCTCGTATTATGAATATCTACGATAAGCCTCGTTCAACATCGAAAATGTGTATACAGCTATTAAAACATTTTTACAAGGAGACTTTAATAAAATTTTAATCGTAAATTTAAACAGTAGAATTTTACGTAGTGGAGATTACACTTCGCCATCTTCCAAGAACGAACTTCTAGCCTAATTCAATTAAGATGGAACTTCTATTCTCATTATATACCTAGAATTACTTCTTCCTCAACATGAAACCCACTCACCAGAAGGCGTTGGTCTACCTAAGCACAGAAGAACGCAGATATATATTCATGCGCCGAATATTATTCGAAACTACGGACCCAGTGTTATTACGTCAGATAAAATCATTACTCGCCTCAGGCTCCACTGTCATTGCGAACCGCGACTGGAGACTCATTTAGGACTAATAACTAGAAGTGGGGGTGTGAAACTACGTGGGAGGAACGTAGGCTGAGGGTGTTTGAGAATAGGGTCTTGAGGAGAATATTTAGGACTTAGACGGACGAGGTAACAGGGGAGTGGAGAAAACTACATACTGAAGAGCTTAATGATCTGTACTCCTCACTCAAAATTTTCTGGGTGATCAAATCGAGAATAATGAAATATGCGGGACATGTGGCACGTATGGGGAGAGGAGAGCTGTATAGTTTTGTTTGGGAAACCTGAGGGAAAGAGACCACTTGGAAGACCCCGGCATAGATGGGAGGATAATATTAAGATGGATCTTCAGGAAGTGGGATGGGGTTGCATGGACTGGATTGATCTGGCTCAGGATAGGGACAAGTGGCGGAAACTTGTAAATGCAGTAATGAACATTCGGATTTCATCAACTACGGGGAATATCTTGACTAGCTGAGAACCGTTTAGCTTCTCAAGAAGGACTCTGCTCCATGGAGTAAGTAAGTAAGTAAGTATGGATGTAGAAGCGAGTCGGCATATGCTGGTAGTGACAATTTTTACCCCTGTAACCCAGGGTTTCTTGTATCATGCGTCTCTTGTTTAATATTACTTAAATAAGTGCTTACATTAAATGATTATTGTCTTGTAAACCAGCTGAAATACCCCACTTTTAGTAGTAGAAAAGTGAGTTATTGTGTGTCGCTTTTTGGTTTGTGTTTGCGAACTGTTTAATGGTAGAAAAATGCGTTCATGTTTATGCTGTTCAATGGTAAGTACCGTCTGTCAAACACCTGAGTGTCACTGTGTTCATTTAACGACAAACGCCATGTATCAGACGCCGATGAACGTCATCCGGGTGTGACCTAATCACATTAATCACAAACCAAGCCAATTATGCAGCTCTACAGTGATTCTGATATTATCATTCCACAACACGAACGTTTTGACAGAAATACAAATGGTCTCTCCTCACAATTCATTTCTCCTTTCAGATGACATCTACATGCAAAATCAATACGTCAAATGATCTTTCATTAAGTATGGAGGCACGTAATGTCACAAGAAACAGAAATATTTCAAAAGGCGGAATAGGGTCAGAGAGTCACAGTTACTGCTTTGCTGTGTCTTATCAAATATTGTGAGACATGTCTTGGTTTAGCTAAAGGCAATCAGGCGTAAAAATGTCTGTAGTGCCTGATAACAGCTTTTAGCTAAAGCCGAATCATGTTGCATAACGTACAATCAGAAACTGCAATGTATCGCTGTGACTGACCTCCCCCACTTTTGCCACATTTTTATTTTACAATCACAATGGGATGTCAGGCATCAAGAGAAGTATTTCCATCCCACCCAATCCAATGACGATTACGGACTCCAAGAAATACTCCTATGTCAGCTGTACTAACATGGGGAGGGTTTCCAAGTTCCCACTGCAGACTAAAGACGTCTTCATTGCATATGTGATCAGAAACATGTCCGTAGCATACTCTGGGGACAGCCCACTAGTCTGAGAGTGAGGGAAGCCAAGGAAGAGAGAATAGACCGTGTACTGTGAAACCAATCTAACTTCTGCACAGTAAGGTAAGGCATAGCAAGTAATACCTTCGAACTTTCAAGAATAAAAGGTAGGTGAAAGAAGAAACTCGCCTACCGGATACCTCCTTTTCGAGCAAAGTAATTTAACAGAACATATCTCTTCAACTGGCTATGATATTCACACATAAATTATGGAGGACATAATACAATGAAATAAAAAAAAAGACTGCAACTGATGTATTGGTCTATGAAGTAAAAGAATCACACAGAATGCTACTACGTACAAGGACAGAAAAAAATGAGGTTACAATAAAAACCAATCTAAAAGGAGGGCAAGTGAAGCATAAAGGAAGGTGGAAAGGATTTCTAATGGAACAGAGGACGTAGCGTAGGGTCGGTTAATAAGACCACCAATTTATATATTCATGAATATTTTCTACATTGTACGGCAAAATTTTTGTACTTGCATTTTTAGGAAGAAAAGCTAACGGAAATGCTAATTCCAGGCAACTTTTCAAAAAATTCCAAAATTTCTGTTGTTTCAAAAATTGTTTACCTTGAAAGGTCCACGTGGCATTTTTAACTGACTGTGATGTATGCGCTTTGATACTTTAAACACTTGACATGGAATACACTCTTGGAATAGAGTAGAGGCTGTATATTTTACACGCATTTCAAATACAGCATATACTTCAAGACCTCTGTATTCTAGTTTTCGACACAAAAATGAATGTGGCCTCATAAACTGAGGAAATAACACCGAAGAAAATAAATTTAAATTAATAATAATTTAGGTGACGTTCAAGTTCATTAGGATAGAAAAATATTTTAAAATATATAAAGGCAAAATCACACGTCATTTTCACTTAGTAAAGGAAAACGATCGTCACACACGGTAAATGAAGCACAGTTCCGTTCAATATATTTGCCGCAATCTGACTGCAACAGACATTAAATTGAACACACTGAAACCAGTCATGCTTTTTGTTCCTAGCTTAATACCACATCCCGTATTCGCCACAATGAATGCTATCTTTCTTACGGTTGACGGTGGTTTTTACATTGTGGGGTGGAACATTTTCGCTTAGAACACGTGTAACATGTTACCTGTACACCTGTGTGGGAAGCAAGTTTGGTAACAGGTGTAGTTTTCATACTTAGAAAGGTACGGTGATTGTTTAATTTATCGTTACTTTGGGCGCGGGAAGAAACTCACGAAAGGGCTGGGAACCTGACAATATATTCTTGGGTAGAGTGTAGAATGAAACCGGAAGTTTCTTCTTATTTTGCTGTGGGGTGTTGTGCAATGGGGTCGATGACCTCTGTTGTACAGGCTGATCTGAAATACGGCTTCGAGAAAATTCTGTTTCAGCTATAAAATTTGGTTTATGTGGATAGATTCCAGTAGATATCAGATCTTGTGCAAACTTTTGACGGGGTAAAACCATGCATCTGTGCATCTGAGGTACGTAAATTAAGGTTTCTAATGAAAGTTGATTACAAAACCCATACTTTATACTTTCTATGTGCGGACGATATACATATACAGATATCTAGCATATATATATATATATATATTGATTGTTGTTATTATTACAACACAATTCACTACACGACTATTTCAAAAGATGACTTCCTTCAAACTTTAAAATTCCCGCCTGGCCTTAATTTCCTTAATTCCAGGTGACTGAATCACCCGAAACATCTTCTATTCCAGACCATACGCATGCTTTACCGAAAGAACTTAACCAACAGTTCATAGTGACTTATTACACAGCACTAACTTCCAAATATTGAGACATCAAACAGAGAACGAAAATATAATATTAACACTTTACACCGCAGCCTTGTCGAATATTCAGCCTCTTTAGGCACCTAACTGCACACATACTTTACAGCTTACTGGCTGATAATTAGGCCTATATATTTCTGCCGACACGCCAGTTCAGGGTCATGAAACATAATTGTCACTAAAACGGGGAACAAAATTATGGAATATATAATTCGCTCTATCTTTCAGTGTTACCGTAAATTAACTTGAATTAATGAAGTTGCATTATTACCCGTCTGCCCTTCATCGACGAATTTACCCTCTGTGAATATGTGCCAATTAGAACACAGAATTTAAAATCGCAAAATTCAAGATTCGGCTGAACATTAAAGAACTACTTGCGAAATTCTAATTATGAAGTGAATGTGATAAATGGGGAAATTGTGAATTCACTCTAAAGCGGCTTATAAAAATAGAGTATTAAAAACTCCAACCAGCCTGATGGTCTCAAATTAAATACCGTAAATTAATGCTGGAATTGAGACTCTTTCATTTTTATGAGCGTTTGCTAGCTCAAATTCGTAATACATAACAAGGATTGACATATTTGTATATGCACTTCTTGGTTTCATTTCTCATAAGGATTTCGGTCTATTCGTGTGGCAAAAAGACTCGAAAATTCTATAATTAATTTCCAAATGGCGTTCAGGTACTTAAATACATTTTAATCGTTCTTCTTGGTGAATGAGGAAACAAGGGAACGTTCAGTCATGTTACCGGACTTCGAAATCAATGATTGAACCTGTACATCTCCAACATCAAGCAGGTGTGTCAAAACCAGTGTTTTCAGGATAGGACTCCTTACTTGCGGACTGCAGTGTGGGCACAGTTTGATTTAAGGCAGCTTTCAGGTAAGAATTACTTTTGTCAAAACCGATACGTCAGGGTTTGTGCAAAAATTTAAATCGACATATTGAAAAAAATGTACTTGGCTCAGGGAGCTGTTCCATGGCTGGCTATTGAAAGGCAGTCAAACCCCGTAACAACTCCGAAACAACGTACTGACTAAATTATTGACTAGAACCTCAAAGGCAATATAGTACATTAGTTTTAACCTGTGCTCAACCCCTGTAAATATCCCGTGGTATACCGAATGGTGTAGCACAGGTTGTAACCAACTCGACACAAATAAGAAAAAAATTGGTTGCCAATTTTAAACGTCTTACTTATTTACAAACATTGATGACGTAAAGGACACTTAATTTCCTGGCCACATTATCTACTATCTGCCTCTCAAATAATTACGTGTTTTACACCATTATTAACGACAACATTTAAACCCAAGAATTTCTCAATTATTATGCCAACTAATGCACTTATATAAATTTTTTTACACATTAAGACGCTAAAACTGCTCCGACATGTTTCGGTCCTAAGACCATCATCAGGGAGCTGTATTTCGTTTCCTTGCTAAAGTCACAATAAAAGCCAGACATGCTGCCACAATACCCTACTAGTACAACGAAGTTAATTTATGACTGGTTTTAATGTGGCTTTTAATGTGACTTTAGCAAGGAAAAGAAATACAGCTCCCTGATGATGGTCTTAGGACCGAAACATGTCGGAGCAGTTTTAGTGTTTTAATGTGTAAAAAAATTTATATAAGTGCATTAGTTGGTATAATAAACGAGTGACTTGACAACATGCACGGTGTAACAATGAAAAAAAAAAGAATTTCTTTTTGTGCGGGTAGATTCATTTTCATGCGAGTTTGAAGTTAAAATTTTTATCAATATTAAAAACATGAAAACTGACCACAGAGTTTAGGCTATTTGTAGGTTTGTTGTAATGTTCACAATAAACAATATTAACCGACTTTTTTTGGTAATGGAGAAGTAGTTTATCTTCTGTGAGGTATGCATCGAATATTTAAATATTACCGAGACAAGTTAAAGGCTCCAAACTGTTATCTGCGCTGTAAATATATTGCACTTGGACAGCAGACCCTGTGTCATTAGACTCTACATGTTCTTATTGTAGTCATCTGTAGATATGGAAGCCTCAGACAGCACCAAATGTTGCATTTCTCAACTTACAAGAAACTCCCGCAAGGATAACCAATTTATCTTTCCCTGTCAGGCACCGTGTTTGCTGTTATGTGTAGTCTATAGGTCCCAAAATTACAATGAAGTCCACAGGAACCAGAAGAATTCCAAGCAAGTAGGGACAACAGTGCTAAAACGGAATACAAACCAGTACAGATATTTGTATATCAGAAGACATTCCAAGACCGAAGCTAGCGCAATTCAAGATGATGTGTCAAACTGCAATACTGATGGTGATTCTATGCACAATGCAAATTCTGAATGGCATGCAAAATATAAGAAAATGTTTGTTGTTGAAATAATTGTGAATGATTAATTAGAATCAACGGAAATCGAGGAAATATGCAGCAATAATGGAAAGGGAAGACCGTCTCTCACTACTGGCTTGCCAGTCTCGAGCGAGCGGACGAAGCGATCTCGGCACACGACAACAAAGATGAAAGACAAAAACCATCAAGAATACCAGGCATTAATGGACACAACTCTTAACATTTCGTGATGATGCTGATGGATGAACAGACTGATAATGATGGATAATTATAAGAGATAGAGGTAGAGTTTAATTTCACCCTACAATGGACTATGAAAGGCCAGAGGTGTAGTTGAGGTATAACTGTACTCTTTATCTAACCTCGGCGTTAGATGGGGTGGATGGTAAGAGCCACGGCCTGGCCGCTTGAGCCCCGGAAAATAGACCCGGTTCCCATTCTACAGGAGGATGGGTGCGTTCCAGGATCGAAATGGACGGGATTCGATTCCCGGACCTTCCATTCCATAGCGAGCCGCTATAGCGACCACGTTATCCCGGCCCACATTAATCAGAAGAGATTATATTTGCCTGTGAAATACATTCAACTAGCGTAAGACAAAAGGACGAAGGGAAAAAGCACAGCATACTCCTGAGTACAAATTTAGGATGTTTCGAAGCTAACTGCAAAAGATACTGCGGAGATAATTGAATTTTTTTTCCATGTTTTCACCGCGCATCAATGTCAATTAAACACTTTATTATCCAACTAATGCACAAATATATAATTCGTATATACAATTAAAATTATGAAATATTTAAAAGTGTTCCAACATGTTTCGGATCACAAAGGATCCATCATCAGAGAGCCTTGTACAGTATTTGGCTAAAACTACAAGAATGGTTCTATCGTGTCCGTTGACATGGACGTGGTCGGTGTTATGGCAGCATACTCCGACCCGTTGTGTGTGTGTGTAGTTCACTGTATAGGGAAGCACAGGTTGGAGCACTTTTAAATATTTTATAATTTTAATTGTATCTACGAATTATGTTTGAGCGTTAGTTGGATAATAAAATGTTTAATTGAATTGTTATTTGTTTGTAGCACTTCTGCGTGTAGTTTTCTTGTGCAGACTGCAGGTTTTGTCCCAACATTTAGTTTAAAGCCCTACTCAACGAGGCAGTATGAAACTTTCAGAGAAGTCATCTCATCCAGAATACTCCAGAGTCACTGAACAAGAGGCAAAGCCGAAGACAACAAAATGTTTCACCTTTTTTGACAAAGAGATCGCCTATTACAGTTATCCATGTCCTTAGTAACAGCATCGTAATCCAAGCAAGTACTGCACTGATTTTGAAACCTGCAGGTCCTTTCTGATTCAATGTGTAGTGCCAAAAATTAGACAGCTGATTTGCAGACGTTCCAAAGGATGTGAGTCCCTTCATGTGCCCAGTTTTCTCCACTGCATCATTCCACAGCCCTATAAGAAAGATCATTAACATGGTACTGTCTTCGACTACACGCATTTTCATATGAAGCGAAAACAATGGGAACAATTATTGTCATTTCTAAGAGTCACCTTGCCCTTCAAAATAATGTATTTGAAATCGCATGTCTCTGATATTATAATGTCTAATATTTGGTTAATATTGAATTTTGGAATTGGAAGTTTGGGTAAGGTAACTGTTGTGATCCAATTTAAGGTATTATCAGAGAATTCGCCTGGAGAGCCTGAGAAAAACCAACCGAAATTACATTCCATGTGATAATTGGTGAATCGACCAAGATTATAAATGGGCTTCACATTGAAAAGACTTTGAGTGAAGAGGTTGGGAATTTCATGTTCAGACAGAAAATATGAGCCACTAATGGAAATGAAACTATACCAGTCGTTCCAAAATCGAAGGTTAATACACACACACACACATATATATATATATATATATATATAGAGAGAGAGAGAGAGAGAGAGAGAGACAACTATTACCACTTGAGAAAACATTTTGGTGGGGCGTGATCAAGAATCCGCAATATTCTTTCAATTATTCGCATGGCCATCACTTTCTACTATGCAACTGTCTGTAGTTGATGCATTGTCACTAAATAATAGGAACTAAAGAGAAAACAGAATAGTGTTACGAGCTAAACCGAATCCTACTTGCGGGTTTTCGTTACGTAACACGATGTCGAAATCTTTCCTAACTCCAAATTAT
>Ga0131853_10027098_pt1 | contig 10298 bp, 6 predicted proteins | sample TergutLab28metaG_FD_92764 | JGI IMG/M metagenome (GOLD analysis project Ga0131853, IMG submission 92764) | Labiotermes labralis P1 segment gut microbial communities from Petit-Saut dam, French Guiana - Lab288 P1 (version 2) (version 2) | ecosystem: Host-associated > Arthropoda: Insects >... | reverse complement strand
GATTTTGGAGCGTTTTAAATGTTTTAATGTGGATTTTGGAGCGTTTTAAGTGTTTTAATGTAGATTTTGGAGCGTTTTAAATGTTTTAATGTGGATTTTGGAGCGTTTTAAGTGTTTTAATGTAGATTTTGGAGCGTTTTGAATGTTTTAATGTGGATTTTGGAGCGTTTTAAGTGTTTTAATATAGATTTTGGAGCGTTTTAAGTGTTTTAATGTGGAGTTTGGAGCGTTTTAAATGTTTTAATGTGAATTTTGGAGCGTTTTAATGTGGATTTTGGACCGTTTTAAGTTTTTTAATGTAGATTTTGGAGCGTTTTAAGTGTTTTATTGTGAATTTTAGATAATTAAATGAATATTTGTGCATTTGTTGGTGTAATAATTAAATAAACTGTAGAATGCACAGTGCATCGATAAAGATGATACTCAGGCAGAAGTTTGTAATTCAGCGCCAGTTCTCTGCTTTCAGGAAAACCGGTTCGTTTACAAGAACCGCAAGCATTGTATGGTCGTCTTAAGGTATCGTGAGCTTACTCAGTTACTGCAGCAATTACAGAAATGCAGCTTAAAGATGGCCGCGATCTCTTTCGTGTGAACTTTCTCCAAGAAAGAATCCTCTTCCCAAGCGGCATTAAATAGCATCTGCAGTCGATAGGCTGTCGTCATACAAGCTACAGTTTCTTTACATTCTTGACGATGCTGAATCGTAGCCCCTCCGTTTCTCGGTTCAAAAGCGAATTGTTTGAGGCGGTCTTGTTGTTAAGACAGGTGCTTCTTGCCGTAGCGGAGTTCCGCCATGTTCCTGGAGTAATGTGTGGGTGTCTGATGTACAACTTGTTAAAGGTGACAGCCCGTGACGTTGTTCCGCAGAATGGACACTAACTGTTCCACATCCCTTCCCTTTAAATTATGCTAATTCAATACCTAGCCTGTGGGCCCGGTAGCTCCGTCGGTATAGCCACTGGCTACGGGCTGGACCGTCCGGGGATCGAATCCCGGTGGAGGCGAGATTTCCCGCGCTTGTTCAGAGCGGCCCTGGGGTCCACCCAGCCTCCTGTACAGTGGGTACCGGGTCTTTCCCGGGGGTTGAATCGGCAGGGGCGTGGTACTGACCCCCTTCCCCACTCAATCTAGTGCCGAGGTCCTAGAAAGAGTAGAGCTATACCCCTACTCACCCTAAGGACTTTCGTGGCCTATAAAAAGGGCGAAACGTACCTACCAGTACCTAGTCTTAATTAACATAACTAAAATCTGAATATATAGAAACCCACATACTTCAGGTGGCAAATGTACGAATATACAAATCGTGTAGAATCATTAATGCAACGAGCCGATCACTCGTCCAGAGGAGTCCTACAGACTGTGGTGCGTCGTTTGTGTGTGATCTAGAAACCTCGTCAATGAGGAAGCCAATAGCTCGCATTGGGCCGCAGCGCCAGAAGAAAATAGAAAAGGATCATTATTATGTTTCATTTTGACAGAAAAAGGAAACTTCTCTTGGCCAAAGTGTCGCCACCGGCACTGATGACCACCCAGCCTTCTGCACAGTGGACAGTCCACGGTGATAAAGTGGCCGTGGTCTGTAGCTGATCGCTCTCCTCAATCTAGACCCAAATTTATGAATAAGCGAAGGTAGACTCCAGTTGAAATGTGATGGCACACTGTGACGCAGGGAGGGGAAGTGAAGGGGAAACATGCGAGTGGAGTGGGTAGCCAATACCCTTCACACTACCTCGGAACATGGTGTATCCAGCATTACTACCGCTGATGCGCAAACCTCGGCTGCCAGTAGTCGACTGAACTGACGCCCCCGCCGATTTAAATGGACTCGTCCGTTTCGCTGAAAGACGGGTCTGGTTTCTGCGCGTGTGCCATCACATTTCAAATTCAGTGTACAACCATAATCCCATATAAGTCTTTTTGGTGTGCCCAGGAAGAACTTTAATATACATAGCAAACAGTTCAGCACAGTTTCACGGAACATTCCAACAGCTTTACCATTTGCATGACCATATACTGCAGTACAATTTCATGCAATATGCCATCAGCCTTACCGTCTCCATAAACATATAGTCTACACAACATACAGTCTACACAACACATAGTCTACACAATATATAGTCTACACAACATACAGCCTACACAACACATAGTCTACACAATATATAGTCTACACAACATACAGCCTACACAACACATAGTCTACACAATATATAATCTACACAATATATTACGGGCCAGTTTCAGGTAAAATTCAGAATAGCAAGTCGTTTCCTTTCCGAATTTCCTGATTTACATCTCTTGGTGTTTTACCCAACAGGTTCTTCATTTCCCCATCTTTTATCGAAAGATTCCTACAGCTGTTCTCAAAATATTTAGGAACAGTATGTAGTGGAGGGGGGACCGCGGTGGCACAGTGCTGTGCTATAAATCGGAAGGACGCTGGTTCGAAAATAATCCTTCCGATCGCACTATGGCCCTGGGGTCGACTCAGCCTCTAAGAGAAATGAGTACCAGGAGAATTTCCTAGGGGTAAAGGCGGCCGGTGCATAAGGCTGACAACCTTACCACTATCCTGTGCCCTTGTCATGAAATCTGGGAACCTTAACTTCCTGGAACCCTCTGGGCCACTCCAGGCCTGTAACGGGACTGATATACTTTTACCATAGTGGAGGAGACGGAGGTGCGAAATGGACTGTTGCACTGAGAACAATAAGCAGGCTCAGTCATGTTTTGTCTATAAAACATATCGAGTCCGTACTGCAAAGCGACAGGTGTGAGCTGGGTTTTCTGAAAAAGTGTTCGAGAAACGGAGTGTTTCCACGAAGTGGAAGTAAGATATACTCAAGCAACTTTCTTCAGACCATAAATAAGAGAACTGACATGTAACAGTGCACAAACTGACATGTAACAATGCACAAATTGACATGTAACAATGCACAAAATGACATGTAAATATGCACAAATTGACATGTAACAATGCACAAATTGACATGTAACAATGCACAAAATGACATGTAAAAATGCACAAATTGACACGTAACAATGCACAAACTGACATGTAACAATGCACAAATTGACATGTAACAATGCACAAAATGACATGTAACAATGCACAAATTGACACGTAACAATGCACAAACTGACATGTAACAATGCACAAATTGACATGTAACAATGCACAAACTGACATGAAACAATACACAAATTGACACGTAACAATGCACAAACTGACATGTAACAATGCACAAATTGACATGTAACAATGCACAAACTGACATGTAACAATGCTCAAACTGACATGTAACAATGCACAAACTGGCATGTAACAATGCACAAACTACATTTAAAATGATACTCATTTTTATTTGACAGTGAGTCATTCCCTCGAATATTTTCCAACTGTTGCAATAATAAACTAGATAAAATGACAATGTTTCATAAAAGAGATTTTTTTGCTAAGCTACGGGATATTGCCTTTTCAGTGTCATTTTTTGTAAATATGAGATTTTGTGTTATTTCCAAATAAATAACAAACCGATTTTTAAATTAATATTCGTTAATTATTTATTAATCCTAAAAATCATTTGTGGTCCAATTTTTAGCTTCATGCATGACAAATTCACACAATCTGCCAAATTTTTGACCGCAAAAAAATTCCTCGGCCAAACTGAGTCGGGAAAGAATATTTCATAAAACGTACAATTGAAAGGGTTTTGAAATGTCGGCCATATTGCCTGCAATCTTAACTGATGTAATTCTTAGTGTTTCTCAATAAAGGTAAAGGTAAAGTGATCCCGTTACAGGCCAGGTGTGGCCCAGATTGTGAGTAGAGGTATAGCTCTATTCTTCCATAACCGCGGCACTAGAAGGGGGTTAGTGGTCAGCAGCACGCCTCGGCCGCACTTTACCTCCGGGAAAGACCCGGTACCCATTTTACAAGAGGCTGGGTGGGTCCCAGGGCCGGTCTGGACGGGCGGAAAACCTCGTCCCCACCGGGATTCGATCCCGGACCGTCCAGCCCGTAGCCAAGTCGCTATATGAACTGAGCTAACCGACCCACTAGTGTTTCTCAGTATTCTGGCAAATTTCAAGGCAGTAGTAACAAAATTCCTCGAAATTATCCTTCCAGGACGGCTATTACCTAACATATTTCCATCTCGTACAACGGTGTATCCGTACTGTTGACCTGACAACACCACTTAGAACCAACAGACTGATAAATGAAAACTACTTCTTTGTGGGTTATGACGTCACTTTAATTCTCAAAATATTACCGAATCTTCAGAGAAAATTCTGGCGCCATCTCCAACGCACAACACTGGAGATGGAGGTAGTCTGTATCTACAAATTGTTGGTACACTTGTGCTAAAACTAGACATCGTCACATCTTAGAAAACCTTGATCATCGTGGCCACTGCAGTTAGAAGTCTAGACCACCAATAATATGATTCTTTCAAAATTATCCCCATCGAAAAAAAACTCTCTTTTATAAGTCAATTATAATTTTATCATCAAAATACTGTGCACATAACATGGAATTTATTATTTCGTTTGCTAGACGAATGTAGCACACACACTCAGACACGTACGCCCCAAGACCCATTTTAATATTATGCTCCTATCTGCACTTATGTCTCCTAATCAATACCTTAATTTTAGCCTTTTGACCAAAACCTTGAACGCCATTCTCTTGTCTCATAAAACTTTGTTGTACAAAGAAACGTTTTGTCGAGGACTCTTTTAAAGAACAGCCTGTATTACGTCACCCTTTGATAACCACAAAACTTTGTTCCTTTGCCTTACATGAAGTAATATATCTTTCTTATTGTAGCAAACAGAAGGAACATCTAATTGCAAACATCCTGTATACCTACTGCAGCAATTATTTATGTAAACCCACAATTACATACTATCTGTAATTTATGTCCAATATCAGCTGTTACCGTCTAAGTATTTCCGACACTAGATTCGCTATCTCTGTCCGACATATTTCTGAAAGATTTCTCCATTGGAAGAATTGCTGTATTGTAGAGCCTATCGCCAGGGCAGATCCTCATCCATTTACATACAATATGTGTTGTTATGGGTATTTAACTTAGGAAACGTTCTTTTGAGTCTTAGGATGAGAAGAAAAAATTAGTTTATAAACTGTTTAAAGGAAGAGGGATGGGGGAGTGAAATGTGAGCTGATATGTTACATCGTGTTCACAGTAAACACAGTGTTCCGTCAGTGGGGAGTGTTTAATGGTCCTAATTAACATTTTGGTTGCTTTAAAATCAGGTCGAAGAACATTTTAACACAGCCTAGTTGTCTTGCTATAGGAAACGTTAGCCTATGCACATTGTCTTAAACAGGAAACAACATATCGATTATTTCCTACTCCTAAACAATTTGCACAAGACTTCCGTATTTTGGATGGCTGGCTTGTTCTTCAAAAACTTGGCCGAAGGTTTATTTGATTATCGCTTTTGTACCTTAAGTTATCTGGACATCCAATTCATTTCACCTTAACTCATTCACTCTTCTATTATTCAGATACCAATCACACCTCATTCATTCATTGATCATCATCATCATCATCATAAACATCAAGGATTGGACCCTTTGATCCGTTCCGTCTCCAGAGTTACAGCTGCTCCCGCCAACTCTTCTTCGGTCTTCCAATTGTTCTCCTTCCTTGTGGTCTGTAGTGGTATGATTTCAAAGGGATTCGGTTTTGTGGAATTCTTTGCAGGTGTTGTTACCAGTTACGTCTGTATTCATCTATCTTGTACAGTATGCCTGTAATCCGTAGTTCGCGGCGTATGTAGTCTTTTGTTTTGTGGTCATAAAGGGTGTAGCCTGCCAGACGTCTCAATAACTTCATTTCTGCCGCTTCAAATCTTCGTCTAATTCATTGATAAATCAGAATTAAATATTCATTCACGCATCATTCATTGAGGCATACAAGAGTTCACTCCTTATCTTTATCTTTGCACTGTGCATTTCATACAGTCATTTAATCAGCACACCAACTAATGCACATACATAAAAGTTTTCACATTAAAACATTTAAAATCGCTCCAACATGTTTCGATCCTAAGATCATCTTCAGGGAGCTACACTGTTCCTTGCTAAAGTCACATTCTTAAAAACACTCACTGATTAATTTCCTTATACTAACTTGGTGCTGTGGCAGCATGTCGTATTGTGTAAGCCGTACACTGCTGAGAATGTGCCTGACTGTGGGTGTGTGTCGTGTGTTATGTTGCGTGAGACTCACGCAACATAACACACAGCACCAAATTAATACAAGGAAATTAATCAGTGAGCTTTTTAAGTATGTGACTTTAGCAAGGAAAAGTGTAGCTCCCTGAAGATGATCTTAGGATCGAAACATTTTGGAGCCATTTTAAATGTTTTATGTAAAAACTTTTATGTAAGTGTATTATTTGGTGTGCTGATTGAATCACTTCACTCCTTTAATTCACTCAGTCAACTTCTTCTTCAGTTACTCAGCTTCCTTTACCTGTACACAATTCCTTACCGAGCCCCTTACAGTTAACACCGGTCACTACAAGAACGGTCAGTGTTCAGTTAGAAGGATATTCTAATGGTTGGGCAAGGCAAAGTTCTTTATCATTCAGCAAGTAAAGATGGATGTTTGCTAAGTGTGACGGAGTGCAGAATTTTTAAAATTCCCTAAATATTCATTTAAAACAGTACTCTTTATATTTCACACATAATGACTAATAACACCGACTCTTTACTAAATAATATTACAAAACACAAAGTTAATTATGATTTATTCCAAAATGTTTTATGACGAAGAATATTTGACTTGTTCCGAAGTTCCCACGGAGTTTGAATTGAAATTCAATTCAGTTGTGCATAGTATACAGCCCTGGGGTCGATTCAGCCTCTAACAGAAATGAGTACCAGGAGCATTTCCTTGGGGTAAAGGCGGCCGGTGCGTAAGGCTGACAACCTTACCACAATCCTGTGCCGTTGTCATGTAATGTAGGAACCTTAACTTCCTGGAACTCTCTGGGTCGCTCCGGGCCTGTAACGGGACTGATTTGCCTTGCTTTTTACGTAACGTACCGGAAGATTTTCATCTCCAGTGGGTGATTCACCGAACTGCTACTTTGTGCAGGGCTGTTTATTGCATGTGACACTTTGTTTATTACAAGCGAATTTTTGCTATTTCTCTCTTCTTAATTTAAGTAATTATTATTATTACATTGTGGGCCCGGTAGCTCATTCGGCATAGCGACTGACTATGGGCTGGGCAGTCCGGGATTGAATTCCGGTAGGGACGAGTTTTTCCAGCTGTCCAGACCGGCCCTGGGGACCACCCAGCTGCCTGTACAGTGGGTACCGGGTCTTTCCCGGGGGTAAAGAGCGGCCGGGGTGTGCTGCTGACCACTCACCCCCTTCTAGTGCCGCGGTCATGGAAGAGTAGAGCTATACCTCTACCCACCCTCTGGGCCACACCGGGCCTGTAACGAGATCACTTTACCTTTACCTTTACCTTTATTATTATTATTATTATTATTATTATTACATTAAGAAATTATGTGCAGCGGTGTGATTCCAGCTTAGAATCAGCGAAACTAAACTAAAAGGTCACGCCTCATATCACACAACTATACCAATTTTAAAATGCAGTGCCTTCTATATTTACTCCATATAATTAGGTACGCTATAGAAATAACTTAGTTTTGAGCGGACTGTATTAGGAGAATCTTAGCAACTAACCAACTTGATGCACAAAATCTTGTTTTATAATAGGTTTATTAAATGCCTCTACATGTTTCGAGCACTGTTGTGCTCATCATCAGGAGGTCAAAATTGTATTATACAGCATCTGGTTTCGTCACACCTGTAGGTGGGCGTTCGGTGCACAAGTTGGGAGAGGACTGGTTGTAATGCCTCTCCCAACCTGTGCACCGGACGGCCACCTACAGAGTGTGACGATACCAGATGCTGTATAATACAATTTTGACCTCTGATGATGAGCACACAGTGCTCGAAACATGTAGAGGCATGAAATAGACTTATTGTAAAACAAGAATTTGTGCATTAAGTTGGCTAATTACTAAGATTATACTGAGTGAGTCCTCTCTCAACCTGTGCACCGGACGGCCACCTACATGTGTGACGATACCAGATGCTGTATAATACAATTTGACCTCCTGATGATGAGCACAACAGTACTCGAAACATGTAGAGGCATATAATAAACTTATTATAAAACAAGAATTTGTGCATTAAGTTGGTTATATCTAGGATTACACTGAGATGCAGCACGGTCAGCAAAACATCAAAATGTATTAGGAGAGCCTAATTACTGCTGGAAGTTTTAAAACACAACTAATAAACAAAATGTGAAATAATCCCTTTAAATACTGACGAAGGGTTGCCTTAAATAAACAAAGAAATTAACCCCTGTTAAAAAACAAAGAAAGCCCCTGTTGCGGAACAATAAACAATAAACAGAGTATTCGAAGCTTACGAGGGGGGAGGGATTTCGGTTTTTTTTTTGTTTCATATAACCCGCATATTATGGAGGGACGACTAACTTCAAAATAAACAAATTTAAAACGTTCTTACACACTACTAAGTATTATTTATTCTTTCAGAGAGAAAAACACACAAGACTTTCAAACATCAAGATTTAAATCAGATCTCAGCTATTCCCATATCAATGTCAGAACCACATGATTATATCAGACAGGAATTTTTTTCCTAAAACACTCCTGATACAACACTCTGAATATAATCGTACAATATCAATCTTGACGTACGCAGCTCTCCATAAAATACCACCATTGTTACGGATACAGCTAAATGATTCTATAGCCACTTTCTCTCCTTTCCTTTATCACTTCCTTGTTTCCCAAAATTAACTGAAGTTGATTACAAATCAGAGTGGTAAACCCGGAAATAAGTAATTAGTGTGGTCTGGTTAAGGAGAAGTAACAGGTGTACAGGTAAACTGACTTGTCACGTGTTCAAGATCTGAACCTGGGACCTCCCAAGTACAATGCACAGACTTTAGCCACTGGGTTGGTAATGGCATGCACTGTCCCTCGACCAGCCAAATGTAAATTACCAATTATTGGTCTAACAACCAGAGGCAGCAGGGGTTAATGACCAATTACTGCGATTAGCGTTCTGAACATAAAGTATTCAGTAAACTAATTAAAATATTACACGTCAGTTTTAAAAAATCGAGATAGCTCAGTCAGTATAGTGACTAGGTTACAGGCTGGACGATCCGAGGTATCGGTGTTCGAATCTCAGCAGAGGCAAGAAATGTTTATATTCTCCGAGATATCCTGACCAACCCAGTCTGCTGTTAAAGCTTGCAGGGAGTTCTTTGCATGTCGCTAAGGCGATCGGTGCGTGAAGCTGATCATTCGTTTTCAGAAGGTGCCAAAATTAAGAATGAATGGAGCTATGTCCATTCCCACATACATGTTAATAGCGAGAAGAAAGAAATATTGATTGATTACGATGAAGTTTCTGTCTTCAGTTGCAGCAATCAGTGTTCTGTGCTACACCTGTGTTAGTGTAATAATGTGAAATGCCAACTTGATACAACAAGGTAATTTTATTGATGTATTCTTAGCTCGACATGTTTCGGCTACATACGCCCATCATCAGGAGCATTAGATTTTGAGTTGCAGCATATGGTTTTCTGCACCGAGTTTGTAGATGGGTGGTGGTCTTGAGAACCGCTGTGTAGGTCGTGTGTACGGTGCGGATGGTGCGGTACACCATCCGCACCGTACACAGCGGCTCTCTAGACCACCACCCATCCAGAAACTCGATGCAGAAAACCATATGCTGCAACTCAAAATCTAATGCTCCTGATGATGGGCGTATGTAGCCGAAACATGTCGAGCTATGAATACATCAATAAAATTACATAGTTGCATCAAGTTGGCATTTCACTTTATTTCATTAGGAAGATTCACGGTCAAACAAACCTCAATACCTATTATTATTATTTATTTTAATAATGCATCACAAGTGAAATAATTATTTTGTTTATAGAACAGAACGAGGGACTTCGATGATTTCAGAGATGTTTTAAGCTACTTGTTCATGCTAAATATGCACAGATAATTTTGAAACAGGCAGTGACCGTCCACAGAAGTATAGTATTGTAACTAATACCAACAGAATGCATTATTAACCTTTAGACGCCTAATGTCAACTATAGTGGTCGTACCGCACCGCTAACCTCTACAGTTGCATTTTATATATTTATGCAACAAATATAGGTACTGAATATTTTAAACATGGT
>Ga0131853_10027096_pt1 | contig 10299 bp, 5 predicted proteins | sample TergutLab28metaG_FD_92764 | JGI IMG/M metagenome (GOLD analysis project Ga0131853, IMG submission 92764) | Labiotermes labralis P1 segment gut microbial communities from Petit-Saut dam, French Guiana - Lab288 P1 (version 2) (version 2) | ecosystem: Host-associated > Arthropoda: Insects >... | reverse complement strand
GTGTGTGTGTGGTTTTTGGTGGTGGGGTTGGGGTGTGTGTGGTGGTGTGTTGGGGATATAGGGGGGGGCGGGGGGGGGGGGGGGGGAAGGGAGGAGGGGGGGGGGAGGGGGGGGGGGGGGGGGTATTTGCCTGGCTAAAAAGCTTTGCCAGGCCTGATAGTTCACAGCCTGTGCTTTGTGGAGCTGCAGGGACTGTGTGCAGGTTGTTTTTGGAGGATTCACAAATAATTTCTGTGATAACTGATTGTAATACAGTAGACCCTTGGGTTATAAGGACTGACAGGGGGAGGGCATGTCTGTTAAACCTGAATATCCATCAACTGCATAAGTGTATTTAAAGGCCCTTAAATAATCCTGTATTTAAAAAAAAAAAAAGTTTTTCTCAGTAGAGAACATCATAAATGTAGTGCGTTGGGCTTAGAATTGTACAGTACATAAGTTGTTACAGGAAATTGTAATGTCCCCATACTTCCACAGAGGTGCTGTCTCTGTCTTAACCCCACTGCATGCTAATTTGTGTTGAAGTATTCAGTCTACTAGGCAGGTGCACTTGAGAATTTGATTGAATGCCCGCCTATTTGTGTAGCCTTGCCTCTTTAAAAATCACCAAATGTAACCATTTCTTGCTTTAAATTGAATTTGCATGTGCTTTGCCATTGTATCAGCAACAGATTTTATCTCTACACCTTTTATATTCGTATTGCACAAGTGTTACTATACCATTTTATCACAACTTTGTCTAAATTTATTTGATTTGTTGCCTATATATATGTTTTCTTGGACTACCTTTTTCATAATGGCTAGAGCCTTCTGTATCAAAAGATGATGAATTATTGTTTGCATTTTCATCGCATTCTGTACATATGGCTGCCATACTTAACCAGATTCTAGCTTGTCAGCTGACTGCAGCTTTTTCTTGACAAATGCATTCAAGATGTCTTCTCGCTTTTTGTGTACCCATGCTTATTAACTTCAATGCAAAAGAATTTCTAAAAAAAAAAAAAAGATCTTATGGGAAATATTATCTGGTGCATCTAATCATCCTAAGACAAAGACTAACATGACATAACTAAGGATAGCATCTCACCTTCTCCCCTCAAAGGCAAGAGATACAATCCATTAGTATGTAAAGAAATTTATCATTCCAATAAACAGTGTTTTCAGCAAATTTTATGAAAATGGATAGGGAAAAGTTTAAATTTTTCTCACAATTGGCAAGTTTACCACATATTTTGGGTCTCCTTATAAAAAAGTCCATCCCCAAAATTCAGTTTGTTAAACCTGATACATTGAATTGAGGGTCTACTGTGTACAAAATTCATGGAAAAATTATAGTTGTGCACAGAAATAAGACATTGGTTTAATTGTGCAGTGCATGGAATTTGCACATCTGCGAGTGAACTGTATTTAGAAAACTTGCTGTAGAGTATGAAAAGTGAAGTGGGGGATGTGTTAAGATCTAGTCCTTTTTACTTGATCCTGTCTGACAAGCATACATCCTTCTGATGCTGTATAAATGTTACTTTTTGATAGTCACATGTTTGGTGGTGATGGATGTGCATGCAGAAGTGATTGTTTTTCATGGAGTTGTTTGCATGCTTCTTTGGTTCTCTGTGTGTAATCTTATAGTTGTGGTTGTATTCTCCATTCAGGAGAGATAGTTTCCTTATCCAGCCTTAACAGTACACCTATCAAATTTCTGTATTTTGTGTTGTGATACTATGTGATCTGTTTAAAATTTACCAATCTTTGAGAGGAACATTTGAAGGTGGCAGAAGATTGTTGCACATATAAACACCTATCTTCTTCCTTGACTTTTGTTTTCTTGCCATCTGTTCTTAACTACTCACCATACTGAGATTTTTATTTCCCTTTTTTGATAGTGTTTATTTTGCATTTATCTAGCTGAAATTTTCTTTGGATATCTGTGTCCAAGGTTCCATATAAATTGTAAGATGTATTGTAGCCCATAATTTATAGGCTATATATATTTTTGAGACCTTCACGTTATAATTTTCATTCTGGTCTTTTTACACTGAGGGTCTCACAGTGGTGTTGCTGAAGTTTTTTTAAGTCTTTTGGGGTGTGAGGCTGTGTTAGTGGGTGAGGAGTTCCCCAGGTTTCAAGCTGCCTGACCCTGAAGACAAAAAAGGAAGGTACTAAGAACCTTCAGAACACTGGGAACTACTTGCCAAATGATACAGTGTCATGTCCAAGGAGACATCAATCTTATTTACTGCATTTTTTTCAGGAATAATGTTAAGTATTTCTGTTCTTCTTCTTTCATTGTGAGTTACTGTTCATTTATTTATTTGCTTATTTAATTATTTATTTATTTAATTAATTATTTATTTTACTTGTGGTTTATTTCATAACACACTTCAGAATCTGGGGCTGTGTGGCATTGAGCATTGCTATTTATCATTACAGTGTTCAGTTGGGTGTGTCTGTAGTACTGTTCTTTGTTTTCCTAGCTTTATGCTGATTTTGGTTTATTTATATGATTGTGGGTGTCTTGTTAGAATTCTGGGGGGTTGATTGTAAAATTATGTTTTTCGCTTTTTTTTATTGGTGTTCATAGATTTGTTAGAACAGTTTGCTTCTACCTTCACTTTGTGCTTGATAGTAAAGACTTCTCAGGCAGTGTTGTTATTGTTCCTTAAATTACAAATCTGTCATACTGGAGGCCATGCATGGATAGTACTCCTGTCATTGACTGCAGTCTTCCTCAGTTCCTTTAGGCATGTGCCAAAATAGTAACTTTAGTTAGGTAATGATCGTTCCTTTCCACTTACTTTCAATTTTTTTTTCAATTTATTATTCACAAATCATCCTGCCATTTATGCCTTATAGCCAGAGCTACTGACCTTCTCTTGAGATGAACCATTAGTAATCAAAAGTGTATGCTCATTTACATGGCTTTCTGTTGTCACTAACCTTGTTTCACACTTGCATGTACATAAGTGCATGTCATAAAGACGTATATTTAGGTGGAGATAACTTAACCATAGCAGTCCATGGATGTGAATGGTCAGCTTTATGTTCCAGCCATTTTGTACCATACTTAAGATTCCCTAGTATCCATCTGATAGACAGTAGTCAGGGTCTGCCTCAGAGATTGTCTGGAAGTAGCTGTGAAGCAATAAGTTCCTTCCTGTGCTGGGAATTGAAGCCCAGTCATTGAGTGCTTAGCCAGTCACTACTTATTGGGTTATCATGGCTCATGCTTATCGTGTGTGTGTGTAAATTACAAAACTTATTGCAGGTGATGACAAAGTACGCTCTTCTTTTCCAGCTTCAGCCAAACAGTGCTGCTGGTTCCGGAGCTCTGGAGCATGACCCATGTTGTCTGTACCGACCAGTACCTCCTGTAAGTACTTCCAGCCTCATACTGTTACAGGGTTTCATGCATATAAATTAGTGAAATACAAATAGGCTTATTTATTGTGAAAAAACAGTTAAAAGGTATGCAATACATTAGTTACATATTGCCACATTTGCTGTTGGATCAATGTATTATCACTTTTTTCCTCAGTGGGTATGGTCAAGGTGAACTTTCTCAGAGGTCTAAGTAAATCTGTCCATATTCCAGAATGACTGAATGGCTTCTTTGGGATGTTAACACATACTTAGTACCATCAGGTCAGAAAAAGAATGAACACATATTCTCCTTCACCTGGCTGCCTAGCAGCAGCTGACCTTGTGCATGCCTTTACCCATTCCCACCAGCTGTCAGTGTTACAAGTCAGTGACTAATATATTGTGGCATTTATTATGTATACAGGCTGCAATTTTGGTTTCTTATTGGTGTTTGTGGAATGGGAGGAGGGGAGTGCATTGTAGGTAGGGCAGCAGACATGCAACCAACTTGAACTCCCATCATCCATTGTCATTCTTCACTCATCTGAATGTAATTAACAAGTTTGTGTTTATTTTTTCAGTCACATATTAGAAGTTTTCACTCTATGTACATTTAACAGTCGCAATTTTTAATGCGGTATTTTAAAACTGTTTCCACAGTTCATACTGTGATGACTTAAGCATATGTGGTCACTGTCTCATGCAAACATTTCAGCTACTTTATATTAATTTGTGTGACTTTAATACATAATTTTTGTTCACAGAATTTTTTAATATATACATTTTTCAAACTTCGCCCACCACAAGCAGCTGTCCTTGTTTTTAAATCAGCCAGTGGAAATGCGTATAGTAGCTTACTACATAGATGCATATTTACATACATTCCACAGATCCATAAGTGTGTCACAGACAATAGGAAGAGGAAAGAGTCATAATTATGCAAATATACACACTTTTTACAGTGTAAATTGCTATAAACATTTTACAAAACAGTGTTATAGATTATCTTTACACATTTAAAGTTTATCTACAGAGTGAAAGGAGTGTGTATTTATGTATTTTCTTGAGGCTTCATTACATTCACTGTTACATTAACCTCATTACACTAATATTATTATATATTCAAAATATGATAATATTAACAAATTAGTGTGTATGCCTATGTTATTAATAAAACTCAGTGTTTTTTTTTTTTTTATTCACAATTAAACTTTTGTCACTTGTATTTTGTGTATATTAATGATTTTGTGTAGTAACAATAAGTCAAAAATACATATGAGCTCTTAAGTAGAGTATGATTATTGTTCAGTTTACTACCATAGATCAACTTTTCCATCCTCCAACTAGTCTTAATGAAAGCTTTATAAACCCCTGCAATAGAGGTGGTCATGTCCATGTTTTTTTAGACTGTGCTAACTGCTTTCTTCTGGGCTATGCAGTGAGTAGTGGTAATTTGTGTGTAATAGCCCAGAAGAGCACAGTTCTTATCTACTTTGCAGCAGAAGCTTGTAGTTACTCTTAGTGTATGATTTGTAATTTTTGTGCAGGGTGAATTGCTCCCTGGTCCACTGCCATTGGGTGTGGCTGTGATTGACATGTCAGTGTCCTTGTTTGGTCAAATCTTCCCACGTGTTGCCAACAAGCATCGTCTGCAGATGTTGGACCACTTTGCAGAATGTATACGCCATGCCAAATCTTCACGCCAAGAGGCAGTACAGATGAATGTGTTCACAGCTGTTCTTAGTGGTCTAAAGGGACTCACAGAGGCCAAAACAACATTTGGCCAAGAAGACGTAAAGAAGTCAGCTGCATCCCTTATTATTGTAAGCTCAGAATTTCTGATTAGTTTATTAGTACCACTGAGGACACATGTAACAGTTTCAGTAGCAAACGGGGATCATTTCATTAACATTCTCCCTCACAGAAATGTATATATGTAGGAAATGTGACACTGAAGTTATTGGACAAATTTGCACTTTTAGTGTATGTGTATAGTCCTCTCTTATAGGGGGACAGAAAGTATATCCAGCTTTTGATTAACGAAATTAAGTTCGTCTTTGTGATAAATAATTCAACTTTTTTTTTTTTTGTTAGTCCGGTCAGAAGACTGAAGAATAGATGGAATTACAGTGTATGATAAATGCATTGTTCTTGTAAACTGCATGGCCAAGAGGTCATATTTAAATTGATAAAAGTTGAAGAATTTATAAAAGGTTAAGACTGCCTGGCAAAGTTTTGTGAGTGACAGTGTGTTGGGATATTATAGGTGCACATATTGTTAAGCTAGATTATATTTTCATAGTTTCGGAGTCTCCTTGTTAGAGGTTTTGTCAATGAATATTTTGGAATGTAATGTAAGGTGTAACCCTGTATTTTTACAGAATGAGGTTACTTTATAACAACTTGTCCAGGGTAGTTACTGACCTTCTTACTGGATGTAGCACCCTTAGAAGACATCTCTACATAATGGGGCTAATTGACAGTCCCTTGTGTAGGAGGTGTGGGGCAGATGAGACCTCATCTCATGTGTTGTGTGAGTGTGAAGCTTTGGCGACACTTAGTCATACCTATCTGGGTTCTCTCTATTAGACCCTGAGGATGTCAGAAATCTAAGTCTGGGAGCAATCTGGAAATTATTAGACAGACAGGACTCCCATGACTTGGATTTCAGCTTAAGGGGCACAAAGGGCCTGTCAAAGCCCAACATGCATTGGGACCAAAAAGTCTCCAGTCCATTATTTATTCTATTCTATAATAGCTTGTGGATTATGATTAGGTACAAAGCTTGTTAGATGTTTGCCACTTTTACCCTTCATCTCTCAGCTGATATGTTATGGTGTAGTCATGCCTTAGATCATGCAAGTGTAGAAAACACTGCAACCACTTTCAGAAATACAGTCTTCATAATATTAATGATCTACAAGTTCAGAATTATCATGACTTAAAAAACAGTGTGATGTACTTAAAATGTCTTATCAGTTCAGTCTTCCCCTTCACAAATGGTTAGTTAACATTATAGTGACAGGTGCCAGTGGCAAAGTTCAGAATATAACTTGGGAATCCTTTGACTCCTAATCGTTTATTTAGTACTAGTAGTCTGGAGGTTAGCATAGAAGTTTATTAATCAGAAATAATTATGGATTTGTGAGATTTAAGGTGTTGACAATAGTGGAATTGAGGATTCTGATCTGGGATGTGGCCCAACAATGCAGCATACATCCCAGAAGAAGGGACTGCTGAATTCAGCTCATGTATAGTTGCCTATGTTAAGACTTGTACTGTGCTCAACAAAATTCAATGATAAATTCCAACTAAATTGCATAAATACCCCAAATACCAAGTGGTAATTGGCCAGATATCCAAGAAAAATACATAAAAATCTAAACAAAATACCTAGGAGAAGACACTTAAAAACTTCATAAAATCTCTAACATTCATCAGTCACAGATGTGGAAAACATCATACTTCACAAACATCTATATGCAGCATAACTTCATTGTTTATGTACATTATTCCTTGTGACTCTATCATGATCCTTTAATGTACTCTTCATACTGTAAATGTGGCTGCCCAAAAGCAAAATTGATTTAACCGTTTTACTTTCAAATTATTTATTCACATGTGTTATTATTTAGGCTCCTTGTGTAAAACATTGTAGTGCTAGTATCTTTTTCCTGTTGTCAGAAAAAGGCCTGATGATGGCTTAATCTGCTGAAACGTGTTGCATGCTTTATTGTTTTATATGTCATGTATGACTGACTTTGAGAAAATGTATCTGTTGACACTAATACATACATATATATCTGACAGTATATTGATAACTTCCATATGAGAGTGAGACTATCTAACTGAAGGTTACATACTGAGTAGTTAATATACCTGAGACAGTGGGCATTGTAGGTTTGCTGCATTGTCAGCAACTGGGTATTAGTGCCACTCTTTCCTCATATTACTGGAAGACACAGATGTAGTAAATTGTCTTCCTTTCCACACTTTCATGTTGTACATCACAGTTAACTGTTCTATTGAAGAGACTGCCAGAAGTATCACTGCATTTTTCTATTTGAATTAACATATTGTGTAATGTTAGCTGCTTTATTTTGTGTATTTGGATCCTGTCTGATTAATTGTGTCATTTACAAAGAGGCACCTGTTCACTTAACAAATATAGACAACCATCCACCTGCCTTAATACAGGGTCATTGAAAAAGATGGACGGGATTTGAAACCGCTATAACTTAAAATGTACTAGATGTATTTACACGTTTGACATCTTAAAATGTTCAGAAAAGTTTAAAGTTTTAGACTTACCTTAATACATTTCAATATGTGCACCGTTTGTAGCTCTGGAGACGTCAAAACAAAATTCTATCTCCTGCCACGTTTTCTGAATCATGTCTCGTCTTACAGTTTAAATGGCTGATGTGATCCTGTCTTGCAGGTGCTGGATATTCCTTATCTTCTTAGCATACACAGTGTTCTTAATGTACCCCCACAGGAAAAAAATCAAGTGGAGAGAGATCTGGGCTTTGAGATGGCCAGGGTTTTGGTCCACCCCTTCCAATCCAGGCATCAGGGAATCTCATTTAAAACGTCAGTCACAAAGCAACTGAAATGGGGAGGAGCTCCGTCTTGCATAAAAATAACCCTACTTACAATTTCTTGTTCGAAGGTTTCAATCTGTGGAAACACGTACGGTTCAAGTAAATCAAGATAGACAATCCCGTCCATCTTTTTCGATGACCCTGTATAAGTGTAATGCAGCGCATGCCTCAATCTGGCACAAGCTGTGAATCACAGCTTCTGTGTATACCAGTTCAGAGTGCATTGTTTCTGTCTTCAGGGTGCACTGACAAGCAGTAACCCAATCCTGAGATGTGCTGCAGGAGAATCACTTGGACGCATGGCACAGGTGATAGCTGACCCTCGCTTCACTGCAGAGCTGGCACAGACAAGTTTTGACAGGCTGAAGTCAGCTCGTGATGTGGCTTCAAGAACAGGACACTCACTTGCTCTAGGTTGTCTGCATCGTTATGTGGGAGGCATGGGATCCAGTCAGCATCTCAACACCAGTGTCAGTATATTGTTAGCGCTGGCACAAGATGCAACATCTCCTGTTGTGCAGGTATGGTATTTTGCAGTTAGAACTGCAGCTGAGAGCTCTGGCATAAGGTACAGCCACGTGGTGGCACAGTTGGTTGAGACACTGCACTGCAAGCCGAAATGTCATGGGCTCGATTCCCATTGATGTCATTGGAATTTTTCATTGACATGGCTCTGGGGTCAGCTTATCCTCTAACAGAAATGAGTACCAGGAATACTTCCTGGAGGTAAAGGTGACCTGTGCATAGGGCTGACAACCTTACCACCTTCATGTCCCAATTTTCTTGAAATCTGGGGGTATCAACCTCCTAGAACACTCACGGCCAGTCCATGTCCCTTCAGGGATTGCTTTACTTACAGAGTCATGGTGAGACCCATAAAAAGTATGTAGAATCAAGGAAAAGAGATGCAAGGAATGTAAATTCCAAGTTACGCTGTATGTAAGGCTTACTTTATACCATCATCACTTGAGGTGCTGTGTTTGTTTATTACAGGTATGGTCTCTGCATGCATTGGCCCTCATTGCAGACTCTGGAGGACCCATGTTTCGAGGCTATGTAGAACCAACTCTTTCACTGGCTCTTAAATTGCTTCTCAGTGTACCACAGTCCTATATTGATGTGCACCAGTGTATTGGCAAAGTTCTCTCAGCTCTTATCACCACTGTGGGACCTGAGCTGCAAGGTAGGACATAACATCTGAAATGTTGTTGTTGTTGTTGTCTAATGGCAGATCTTGGATTTATTCCATTAATCTTCTGGCATCCCAATACAGCTTTGGTAATTCTTTAGAAGTATGGTCCAGTTTTGGGCACACAAGTAGGTGATCTTTGTCCATTATTGTGTTCTTCAGTTTGCATATTGTGCAGTAGTTATAGCTGAAGATTTTGATGTGGTGGAGGTGAGCTGCGAGACAGTCATGACCTGTGTTGAGCTGGAAATTTGTGACTGTTTGTTTTCTGGGTTTGTTTTTGTTGTTTTCTCATGTATTTTTAATGTTTTACCATTGTGTCTTGTTGGATGAGGCAATGGCTTCCTGGGAGAATTTTTCTTGTGTTTTTTTGTTTTATGAGTCTCTTAATTGTTTCAAAGTTAAGTGGTGTTTAAACAATAGATGTGGGTATCAGTCAATAACACAACAATATCTAAAAAAGATGTTTAATAAAGGATGAAGTAAACTACATGCTTCAGCCTAATGAGGCTATCATCAGGTTTTCATCCGAAAGTATGGTGGTAGAGCTTTACAGGATTGGTATGGGTATGTCACAATGGTGAGATCTCAGCATCTGTGATGTTTGTTATATGCTATTTATAAGGGGCATGGGGGGGGGGGTATCTGTGATGTGCACTATCCTGGGGGTGCAGCTCTAGTATGTCTGCTCGCTGCTGCTGTGTGGGTCTCCAGCTACTGTTTGTCCAGATCCAATGTCTACTGCAGGTGGGCTTTTGTTATGGGTTGTGTGTGCTCTCTATCCTTTGTATGAGGGTCGTACCGAAAGTCATGAGCAACAATTTTTTGTAAAGTAACATGCTTTAATATTGACAAACCAAATACACCACCTTAATCTACAGACCTTTCTTTATTTTTCCACATAATCGCCACTTCTTTGTACACATTTTTCCCAGCATTCTGGGAGTTTGAAAATTCCCCTTCTGTAAAATTCCCTTCCAGCCATCCGAAGACACTGACGCACTGCTTTCTGAATTGCCTCCATTGTCTCATAACATTGTCCGCGCAGCTGATCCTTCACAAATCCGAAAAGATGGTAGTCGGAGGGTGCCAGATCAGGGCTATAGGAGGGGTGTGGAAGAACTTCCCACCCCATCTTTGCAATTG
>Ga0131853_10027095_pt1 | contig 10299 bp, 8 predicted proteins | sample TergutLab28metaG_FD_92764 | JGI IMG/M metagenome (GOLD analysis project Ga0131853, IMG submission 92764) | Labiotermes labralis P1 segment gut microbial communities from Petit-Saut dam, French Guiana - Lab288 P1 (version 2) (version 2) | ecosystem: Host-associated > Arthropoda: Insects >... | reverse complement strand
TTTGACGTTTTGCTGACCGTGCATCTCAGTATATTTATCTCAGTATTTAACCAACTTGATGCACAAAATTTGTTTCACAATAAGTTTTATTTCATGCCTCTACATGTTTCGAGCATATGTGCTAATCATCAGGAGGTCAAAATTGTATTATACAGCCTCTGGTACCATCACACCTATAGGTGGCCGTCTCGTGCACGAGACGGCAATTTGACCTCCTGATGATGAGCACATATGCTCGAAACATGTAGAGGCATGAAATAAAACTTATTGTGAAACAAATTTTGTGCATCAAGTTGGTTAAATACTGAGATAAACAATTATTTGTGTTGCTCTCTGCTGCTACAGCTACAGTCCTTCGTAAGAGGCTAACAGTTCCTCATATAGTCGAAAAATCCCATTTACCCCACTAACCCCCGTCCCCCACCCCAATTTATGAAAACTGAAGAATCACTGCCGTGCCCACAAAAGCCCGTTATGTTATCTTAAGGCAGAAAAATCCGCTCCACGTAATTCTATTTTACTTTCTTAAGACCCTCTTCAATACATAATTCCCGTGATCACCTGCGTTTCCAAACTGGCCTCTTACATTAAAGGTTTCTCATCAACATCCTCTCTCCATACGTGCTACAAGCCACGCCAATCTCATTCTTCTCAGTTTAACCACCTTACAATATTTGGTCAAGAGTATAAATCATAAAGATCTTATTTAGAGGTGTTTTCGCAAAACTGCGAATGGCGACTATTATCTTCATTATGTCCGTCCGTCCACATGGAACAACTCACACTGGACGAATTTTTATGAAATTTAGTATTTCGGTGTTTTTAAAAAATTCTTCGAGGAATGTCAATTCTCATTATACTTTACATACAGACCTATGTACATTTATGACAATATGTCGCTGAATTCATCCTATAATGAGAGATGTTACAGACGAATGTTATAGAGAATATCAAAACACACATTTTATGTACGATAACTTTTTTCCGTCAATGGTACCCTTTATGAAATAATGCGGAAAAATATGGTAATACAGGAGAGGCCACAATATAATACGGTGTATTCGCATTGCATGCTGGATAACTAAAGCTACAGTCACACACTCAGAATATGTAACACTTGTCGCAATTCCACGACAATAATGGTTACTCGAACGCGCCTCGATGTCACGTTACACGTATTTTGCCTGTCGCGTTGAAGTTTTTTTCAGTTTCCTGTTGCTTTTTCCCACTTAGACCGAAATATCTTCCTCAACCCTCTGTGTTGGAACACCTTCGGCCTATGTTCTATCCTTAGCAAGAGAGATACTATTTTACACCCATATAAAACAACTGGAATAAATTGTAATAATTATTTATATGTTTATGAGTATACCGGCCTCAAAGAGTGTTGTGTGTTGTCAGGTAGAGGTTTCTGCGACGAGCTGATCACTCGTCCAGAGAAGTCCTACCGACTGTGGCGTGTCATTGCATGTGATCTACAAATCTAGTGAATGACGAGGACCTGGCCCTCTAAGGGGGCTGTCAAAGCCAAAAACAAACAAACTTCACTCTCATGACGAATGCCGCCTATTTTCACACACGACATTAACTATCCGTTCTTTTCAATGGACATCAGCTACGTTTCCTCTGCAGCAGAATTGGGTTTTTGTATGAAATTCAAATAAACTTCAGTTTTTTTCGCCCGTCAGTATCATTCCATCAACACACCATAAAATTGTCATTTTTATGTCTCTCTTAACAGAAGAACACATAAACGAAGCCTGGGACTTTAACAAAGCCATGCTGTTTCAGGAAAAGGGAATTTTCATTGAGCCGTGAAAGGTATAAGCAATTGTGTTTCGTATTTCATGAAGAAGTTCAGTCTTGAGGTGTGAGCTTTATAAGGGATACGACAGGTGTACCTCAATGTCAGCTTGTACGTACGTAGGTGTGTGGCGTTTGTCTGTCTGTGTTTATTTATTTATTTTAGAACGATGTGAGTGAATCACACTGTTTATTGTCGAATGGCAGCAGAATTATTAAATAATGGGGTTTAAATGTAATACGAGGAAGTTACGGTGGATTAACTTGAAGAAATATCCCGTCATTTTCCTAAAGAAATAGGAAAACTGCAACATTTTAGTCAGGATAATAGGGAAAGAAGCGACATTCCAGACGACACTTTCAGAGTACAAGTCAAGGAGTTTTATCTCTTTAGCCCACTTATTGACTTAAGCACAATTACACAATTACATATAATTTTAATTTCTTTGGCATAACGTATGAAATTTGAAGCGCCACCCAATTTCAATACCACAACGAGAATCCGGTATGACATTTGCAACATTTGTCTACTAAGAAGGATGAAATAACAATATTTTATTCCATTCCACGTGAAATCGAGTGCGGAACTTCAAGTAGGTAATATTCTTACAGCATCAACCGTCTGCCAGACAATTGGTCGGCCTTTCATTTTTTAAAACATTTAATTTTCTGTATTATAAGATTTTTAAATTAATAACCACAATTAAACCCTTTATTATCCAACAAATGCACAAATATATAATTCGTAGATATAATTTTAATCGTATCTACGAATTATATATTTGTGCATTTGTTGGATAATAAAGTGTTTATCATTGATGCACGGTGCAAACATGAAGATTAATAACCACAAGTTTATTCTGACTTCTGAAGCCAGCCTACTTGTGCCGCCTATGGTTATTACTGTAGTAGGAACGTAACATTTCGGGAGGACATTTAAGACTGCCGAAAACAGGTTCGAAACCGAGTCTCTCGAATGCGAGCGAAAGCATTAGTTATCACATCATTCCGTTGTCTGCTTTACGTAGCAGAGAACCTTCCAACATTCGTAATCTCTTTAGACAAGCTCAGCATACCGTGAAATTTGGGGCTTTGGGGACAAGAAGATTCAAATTATGGTCTATATTATGACTACAATTCGTATTGTGCGGATAATTCTATCTTCATCGTGGGTAAAGGTTAAGAAATTCCTGTACGGGGCTGGAGAGGTCCTTAGGGTTCCAGGAGGTTGAGACTCCGATGATTTGTAGACAGTCGGTACATGAAGGTGGCCAGGTTGTCAGCCCTAAACATCGACCGCCTTTACCTCCCGTTAGATACCTCTGGCACTCATTTCTGTTAGAGGCTGAGTCGACCTCAGGGCCATAGGGTGGCTGGAAGGATTAAGTGAATGAAATAAACCGGCATCATAGGGTAATGTGATATATCTATACAGAAAGTGGTGGCACTTGTTTCGTCAGAAGAAATGATAGACACCCATCTCCTGTTGTTTGTTCCGTAAATCCAGTCTCCATCTTCATGGTAGAATTTAATGTTATCTGTTGATCAAGGCAGCAGGATCCACCAGAACTTTGTTATCCCACCCGGCCACCGTATGGACCTACAACGGCCCATGCGCTGCCGACCTTGGTGCATCGTGCGGTCTGAATGCTGTCATGCTCTACATTAACCATCCACCCACCCTGAGAAGTATTTGGAATTTTAAAACCAGGGCTATTGAAGGGTTAACACGTGTCGTCGAACTGCAATGTATCTAACCCAGAGACCCACAATCAAAATTGTACAACACAGCTGAGCAATAATACTCCGTTTTATTTCAGAAGAAAGTGAAAACGAGACGCACGAGAAACATGGTCTTTCAGTCGACAACCCGCCACGTCAGAACATCCGTTCTTGTCAACATTGGTCTTTGCGTCCAAATTTTGAAGAAGATGAAGCCCTCAGCCCATCATCTCCAGGGATCAATATTTCAAGTACCACAAATTGCTCCTCTAGAAGGTCAGATCCCTTTTTGCCAGAGAACCGAATTCCTTTACCAAAATTTCATTTTAATAAGATAGAAAACAACTGTTATGAAGGACTTAGCAATGATGAAGGGCGTGGAGGAGTCTTGTTTTACTCAATGCCGTCTCCAACTAACGGTAGGAGAAGAAACGAAAGAGAACGCCAAAGGGTTCGAAGTGTGAATGAGGGATTTGAACGTCTCCGAAGGTACATACCTATGAGTCATCAGTGTCAGCACGCGTCGGAATGTGTTGTTGCGACTGTCAATAGGGTGAGAAGATGCCAGAGACGGCGATGTAGTAAGGTTGATGTGTTACGAGCAGCCATAATATATATCAGACACCTCGAGGGGCTGCTCGACGGAGACGAGTTGCACTGACGGTCTTTGAAACACAACAAAAAGAAAGAAAAAACAAGAAAAAATTAACTCTACAGACCAAACAATTAACTTGCACAGACACCCAACTGCTGCAGACAAGAAAAACTTTGAATATCTGAATGATCCCAAAGAGACAGTAATAAATCATGTTAAGGGGTATGTTTTGTAAAAAATGTATTTATCTGGTGTGACTTATTTAATGAGGCCTTCAATATCTCACGACTCTACAGCAGGGTTGGCTAGCTAGACGATCTTCTGCAACGTCTTTTAGAAGTGAATTTACAAAAGGGCTTTGTCTTTATTTATAAAGTCAAACGTACGGTAGCAACACTTCTCACTGCCTGAGGAAACGCAGCCAGCGCTTTCTGCTTGCAGCACAAGGATCTACTGTTTCTTCGGAAAGCCATTGTCCATTAACAAAACAAAATAAATTTTTTCGATATTTTGCGGCTTATCTCTTTTCATCCAACTACAATAGGTTATCTTGATATATTTGGATGTATATACAGTACATCTTGTACAGTTCATTACCCAGACCAACAAATGCACAACGTCATCTCAGAAGACCTCAGTCCTAATTTGCATTTCCCTCAGAACATAAAATCCCATACCAAAATTATGGTCTTTGTGTCATGGACTAAGTTGCCCAGCCTGTAGCGACTTTAAATCTAATTCTCACAGTCCCATTTCAATATATTTACAACACAAGTACCAACCTTGGTGTTTGGATCTTGCCCGTGGTTGTAAGACCTTTCCCTCTCCGTGAAGTTGTCATTCGAAAGTATTACCAGAACACAGTAATAATCTAGTAGTATTATCTTTTTATTTTCTTTCCATGGCTCGATAGCCTTAGTGGGCCCAGGCCTCTTCCAGGACGTTCTTTGATCTCACTCAGACACACCACGCTCGATAGTATTCCTCTGGACGAGTGATCAGCCCGTCACAGAGAGTTCTACCTCACAACAAACAACACTTTCGAGAGACAGACTTCCATGCTTCCAGTGGGATTCGAACCCGCAATACCAAAAAATCGAGCTACCGTAGACCAACACATTAGAACGCGCGGCTACCGGGATCGACATTATATTATTTACACCTGTAATTTTTGTTCCTTTCCAATATATACGCTATGACAAGAGCAAAAATGTTCAGTATATACATTAAAATACAAAATATAAATATGTGCCAATTATTTAAAGAACCTCAATTATCATGAAACGGTAGTCTTATAATGTTGAACAGGCACACTACAAGTGACAGGTTTGCGTACCAGACGACCGCAAACACGTATGTCATCAGTGTCCGCCAGCGCATCTGTAGCAGACGCGACTCTAACCGCAACGACTACAACTGGCGTCTAGTGCGACGGGAGATTGGCTAACCACTAGAGTTCGTAGCCGGAGCCAAGCCGTAGAGGTTGCTAATAGCGACGGTAGGTGACAGGACAAGACTGAGCAGCCATCACTTATTTCAATCTAGTCCCGCTGTGGTGCAGCACTATTGCCAAATATAACACACATGTTGTTCGCTCCGGTAACGTAACGTGTTCACGTGCTGACTGGCTGAATAAATTCCGATTTCCGAAAGAAGCGTTTTGTTTAATTACGCTGTCATTTCTTAAGGTTACTTAGCATCGGTGACAGATAATAAAAATACGATTATTCACCAACGGTAGAATGATATCGACAGGGGACAGCTACTCGTGTAAAACCTGTCTCAGTAAAGCGCACATCCCATGTGGACTGGCCTGGGGTCGAACCGGGGCCTCCGTGGTGACAGCCCGTAGACTAACACTCTAAACCATGAGACGGCCTACTCGTATGTTCTTTGTCTGTCAGAGGTGATGCGTAATATTAGCAAGTGTTAGGGTCGGCAACTATTAGAGCCGCTAAATCAGTATTGTGCTGGTGATAACATCGAGAAGAATGAGATGGGCTGGACATGTGACGCGTATGGGTGAGGAGAGAGGGGTGTATAGGGTCTTGGTGGGGAAACAGGAGAGAAAGAGACCACTGGGGAGACCTAGGAGTAGATGGGTGGATAATATTAGGATGGATCTCCAGGAGGTGGGATGTGGGTATATGGACTGAATTGGGCTTGCCCAGGATAGAGACAGGTGGCGGACGCTTGTGAGTGCGGTAATGAACCTTGGGTTCCGTGAAATGCGGGGAATTTCTTGACTAGCTGCAAAGCAGTTAGCTTCTGAAGAAGGACTCTGCACCATGGAGTAAGTAAGTAAGTAAGTAAGTAAGTTAGAGTCGCTAAATAAAATATTTCTCTGACTTCCCTTCTCCAATATGGTGCTGCTAGAGCATTATTTACGTGTCTCTGAAAAACTAGGTTTCGTTGGTTGGATAGATTTACTCCTAGCATAATGTATTTTTCATTAAATCTAAGACATTGAGAGATACAGGATATGTAGCGTTTATACAGGTAATGAGAAATGCCTATGTTCTTTTCGAAACCCGAAAATGATTCCATGCTGGAGACGCGGGCAATAATGGGAGTAAAGTTAGGAGAATTAGCCCTTGTGTACGTCATGTAGACACAGAGGAGGAGCTGAGGTATACCTCCAGTTGTTCTCAACTTTCGGAACTTGACGAGAGGCCAATGGTCAAAATCGCCTCTCACCCTTATTACACAGCACAAACAGACGCTCCTGCACATGGGATTAGAGAATGAGTGGGTGAAGACGTACTGACAGGTCACTGCAAATGCCCTTTGGGCTACGACATAAAATTCGTTATTTCTTTTAATGCACACTAAGCTACACACACACACACACACACACACACACACACACACACAAACAAGTGCAGTTCCTGATGATAGAAAGCACGAGGCCTGGAACCAACCCATACGTAATTGGATGCGGGTCCTCCAACAGCACGACCTCTGAGTAAAACGTGTCCTTGAACGGCGTTTCTTCGGATGTACCAAGATTTCAGCATCAACCTGTTGCACAACATTTGTCTTTGTTGATTAATGCTCCGACATGTTTCAGTCTTAGCTATTTGTCATGTTCAGGGTGCTTTCTTTAACATGTGCAGCTTATGTTTCAACTTACTTGTTACATATGCATCGTATGATTAAAATTACTGTTGTGATTATCGAATGTTGCAAATCTTAAAATCAGTATTGTACTAGTAATAATGTTAAAAATAAAGTTAAAATACAGTTCTTATAATAAAACCAACTAGATGCACTAATTTCTCAAATTTATTTTTGGAATAAAACTCTACATGTTTCGGACAGTTCCTCTGTCCATCATCAGGAGTTCTTTACTGTACACACAGCAAATGGTATATGTCATACAGGTCTGCTGACAGCTAGCTGTCAGCAGACCTGTATGACATACCGTAGTAAGAATGTTAGACCTCATATTTCCTTTGTTTTGAGGTCAAAAATTACAGCCGACATTCAGTCCACACTGCAGCAAACATACTTTCACGGTCCGAGAAAGAAACGGTAAGTACTTGCTCACGGACATTTCCAGCACCAGCAAGAAATGTACAAAATAAGAAAGCCGAAAAAAAGCTTAATTGATAATGACGTTATAGAAACGACACGCAACGAAGATACAGCGACTAGCTCCGTGGATCAGAATCATTCTTGGCATCCTAATTGGCTTCCAGAAAATTCAGTGGTGACAACTAAGATTACTGTCATCTGAGATGTAACGCATTAGATGTTTATCGATTCGCTGATGTTCCAGAGGGACTTACTGCTTCCATCTCCAACTCTGAAGATATAAACACTTAAAATATATTTGTACAGAATTTAAGAGCATATAACTTTGTTTTTAAAAGGTTTACAAACGACAGAACGCAACAGTACCGCCGTCTGGAAAGGAACTACGATGTATTCAATGAAACGTCTTCTTATGCACTCCCAAAAGGCCATAGAAAATCTATATATTGTAGCATAAGGCCCTACATTGTCCTTGATATGAGAGTTTAAACGGGTCAGTCAGTGTAATGGATTTACAGGCGTAAGGTGTTACGGACTGGTTATAGTAATGACAATAATAGTAACAGTAATAATAATAATAATAATAATAATAAAATACCCGTGTACGCTACGCAAACATACAGGGAGAAAGGAGGCACAGCTCCACTCATTCTAAACTTCGAGACGAGATGGAGATGAGTGTTCAAATTCACGCCCCGGCCGTTTTTCTCTTGAGGAAAGAAATTTCGGTGCCCATAGAATAGGAGACTGGGGGGGGGCTCTAGAGGTGGTTTGAAGTTTTGGAAAAGAGCAAAAGATTTTTATACATCCAGCGAGCCAAACCCAAAATCTTCCAGCCCATCTGCTAGTCAGCATGCCGACCATGCTAAGCTGGCTACTAGAAATGATTCAGTTCACTTCAGTACATACGTACTAACATTCTGGCTGAAAGGTAAAAAACAAGAATTATAGATATATAATAGTGATTAAAAATAAAGATAAGAGATGACGACGGTGATGACAATGTTCGGTTCATTGCGGTAATTACAAGCACAGTTATAAGAATAATAATTTAGTGACTTCACTTTTTTTACTACACGGTTCTAATACGAGTGTGTTTCTATCTGCGGTACAGTCTCCCCCAAACTCGTATTTCTATTCTATATTTCTTTTACAAAATACTATTATTTGTCGCAAATTGTACGTGTTTCTCTTTGAATATTATCCATTTTTAATTAGCGTTTTCCTCGCCTTCCTTCCCAATTTACGTCTATATTCCTTATACTCATTTTATAACCCTACACGTCAAAACCCATTCGTATTTAGCCACGTTTTGTATAAATGATCCGTCCTACACTTTTCCCGTTCCTTGAATAAACGCCCGTACAAAATCCTAATCTTCAATTCCTTTACACAGTTTAGAGTTTTCTCATAATCTTTCTCCTACTACCCAAATTCCTGCGTTCGTCCAAGCTGTCCCATTTCTGTTCTGCCTGGTACAACATTCAGTATACTCTTCCCTAACCATTTTATATTTCATATCCCAGAAAGACACTTAATGACATTTTGCAAACTTCTTCGAGAATAAACTTTGCCATGTGATATAATTACACCCGCATCTCTTAGTGTCACTCGGTCACTCGTTTTGCTTCACAGCAGACTCTGCCAAATGTAGCCAGATTTTCCTAATTTCTCTTTTACCTGATTTGCCCAGTTTTCAATTTTCATATCCTGCTTTACATTCATAGCACTGTTAATAATAATAATAATAATAATATTCGCTCCCAGTGGCCGCGCGCTTGCTGGGATTGCGGGTTTGAATCCCTCCGGTGTTATGGATGTCTGTCTCTTGTGAGAGTTGTGTGTTGTCAGGTAGAGGTCTCTGCGTCGGGCTGATCACTCATCCAGAGGAATCCTACCGAGTGCGGTGTGTCTGAGTGTGATCGTGAAGCCACGACAATGAGGAGGCCTTTGTCGACTAGGGGCTGTAGTGCCATGGAAATAAAAATAATAGTAATAAATATAAATTAAACTGATATGAAATGTCTTTTTCATAACCTTTCTGAAGAAACGCGACTGAAGTAACACCAGGTAGACGAAGATATTAGGCCACTGCATTAGAGCAAATATATTCTTGATGTTTAAAACACTTTATTATCCAACAGATGCACAAATATATAATTCGTAGATACAATTAGAATTATTATAAAATATTTAAAAACATTTAAAATTGCTCCAACATGTTTCGGATCACAAGGGATCCATCATCATGGAGCTTTATAGAGTGCTTGACTAAAATTACAGTAATGGTTCTATCATGTTCGTTGATATGGACGTAGTCGGTGTTATGGCAGCATATTTACCCATGGTGCGTGTGTGTACTGCACAGTCTAGAGAGGCACTAGAGTTTGTGTACTGCACAGTCTAGAGAGGCACTGTGTGTGTACTGCACAGTCTAGAGAGGCACTAGAGTGTGTGTACTGCACAGTCTAGAGAGGCACTGTGTGTGTACTGCACAGTCTAGAGAGGCACTAGAGTGTGTGTACTGCACAGTCTAGAGAGGCACTAGAGTGTGTGTATTACACAGTCTAGAGAGGCACTAGAGTGTGTGTACTGCACAGTCTAGAGAGGCACTAGAGTGCGTGTACTGCACAGTCTAGAGA
>Ga0131853_10027093_pt1 | contig 10299 bp, 4 predicted proteins | sample TergutLab28metaG_FD_92764 | JGI IMG/M metagenome (GOLD analysis project Ga0131853, IMG submission 92764) | Labiotermes labralis P1 segment gut microbial communities from Petit-Saut dam, French Guiana - Lab288 P1 (version 2) (version 2) | ecosystem: Host-associated > Arthropoda: Insects >... | reverse complement strand
TCAGCCTACACAACACATCAAGTACTCGCTAGCTCCTGAAGATGGACGTATTAACGTCTGAAACATGTTGAGCAATATATAATAAAGCAAGTGTCATCTAGTTGGTCAACCATTATTCAAATAGCGTGTAGGATGTTCAGCAACTGTTTCTGACTACCTGGAAATTACGCCTTCGCAACTACGATTTCATTCTCGGATATACGAAATCACGAGGGGTCAAATCAGACCGGTAAATACGGTGGAGGTACTTATCCTTATCTTTAGCGGCCAAAGATTGCAGTTGCTGCTGCTCGTCCTTCAGAAACTGGACAACCGCACAGCGTTGGCATATTCCGTATGAGAAGCCTAACCTGCCAGCGATCTGTAGAAACCTACATCAGTCTTCTCTGACGGTATTACAGACTTCCTGTAATTTTCCTCTGTGCATCTTGTGTAGGGATGCCCTGAATGGGCGTGCCCTCCATAGGTAGCAGAGACGAACATTTTCGCTATGTTTAATCGAAAAAGGCTCCCACATTCTTTTCTTTCGTGGCTCTTCCACCGCAGTGTGTTCAGAACATCCCATTTTCTGCTGCCGTATCATGCGTTCCAAGCAAACTTTGACGCAAGTGCATTGTTTCCTCACATCAGCCGTTAAAAAGTCGCGAATGGCACTCAACACGCGCAACAATAAACAAGCAGTGAGAGGCAAGGCAAGGGTTATTGCTGCAAACTTTACTAGCCTGATGCAGAAGACAGCAGTGCGACGGCAGTGAGGGACAGAAAGCGTTAATGCTGTTCTCGGTCTTTCGATGAGTTCGGGAACTTCTGATTAAACAGTCGTAATTTAATTTTGTGTTCTGTCTACAGGGAAAGGGAAAATTCCCCAATGAACCTATAACTTTGTGTCATGAAAGTTTTGGGCCTGGAGGAAGGGAGAGGATACTTTGTTCGTAAAGCTTATCGGAACGTTGGTTGTTTTGTTGTTTGGTATAATTTTGTATCCAGAAGGCTACATAAAAGAGTATTCTGCAAAATACATATACGTGTGTATGTGTGCGTGAGAATATTTGTCAGTTCCTATAGTAAAACCAACTAGATGCACCAATGTGTCAAATTCATTTCATTTTGGAATGGCACTTTTCATGTTTTGGACGGTCTTTCCGTCGATCATCAGCAGTTCAAGATTGTCAAAGCAGTATGTCTTTGACAAATGTCTGTTGCTGTATGTACAGTCTTGAACTGCTGATGATTGACGGAAAGACCGTCCGAAACATGAAAAGTGCCATTCCAAAATGAAATGAATTTGACACATTGGTGCATCTAGTTGATTTTACTATTGAAATTATATTACGATGCACGGCTCGATGAACGTCAAATAGTTGTCAGCTTAAGTGGAAGTGCCTGCAGTAGATGTCAGTACGTGATATTATTTTTCTTGGCGCTTTTCGTACTGAAAAACAAAAATGAAGATCCGGCTTCAGGTTCCGCATCATCTCCCTGGAAGGCTTATGCAATACTAGCGCCTGGCGTTTCTGCGGTGATTGAATTTTGCCGCAGTAGTGAGCTCACTATTTGCCAAACAAAGTGGGTCTGTATAAACAAGGACCAAACATAATCTTTATCAATTCTAATCACTGCTATAAAGGATTTTATCGTTAATAAGACCTTAAAAGTAATCCACTTTTAATATTCTTCCACCCTCAACGTAGTAATAAAGTAATGTTTGATACAGGGTGTTTCTTGAGCAGTTAAGCATTATTCAGTCAGCCAATAAATCTGTTCTGGTTGAATTTTTCGATTTATTGCTGCGATCACAAATATCTTCTACTGGTTATAATCGTGGGCTGGTTGATATTTCACTCACACTTTCAAGTCGTATCTTCTCCAAGAACTTTTTTTATATTAGGCATTTGCACAGTCTCGTGTCTGATTCTTCCGAGACATACAAAGACAAATGTGTGTTTACATGTAATTATTTCCCCTTGTATTTATGTCTTCTACGTGCACAGTACATCTCAAATATTGTAATAATATTAAGTAAAAAATTAAAACTTGTAACATTTGGCGATGTAATTGTCTACATAATCATACAACCACTTTCAGTTCAAAATACGGGTAATAGAAACCTCTGTGCTGCCTACCAGCGTTTCGTGCCTATACGAAGTTCGTTTCTCTAATCCGTAATCAGAGAGTTTTTTTTGGCTATGTCATCTATAATCGTAAATGTCTGTTAGAAAATTGTTTGCCATATGCACAGTCCCTTCCAGGCTGTTCAGGGCAGCTCTGTTCTAATTCCTTGCAGTAGGACAAGACGCAATTCCTTGTCTCTCTTGGGGGTCACCAATACAAAATAGTCGTCCCTCTCGCTCATCTGATGCTGCGTAAAATCTATAATACACAAAGTATTGTTACATAACCAAATTATCAACGAAGTGTGTCTGTGGACATGACACCTGTTCAGACGTCTGTGATGAATTATGCTTAATGAGCCGTTTTATAACAGAATTTGAAAATATAATTCCTTCTCTAATCTAAAAAATAACACGGCCACTAAGAAAGTAACATTCACTCAGGTACGTAAATTCGGTCAAAATTTTCGGCGTCCTTCGGTGACTTCGTCACCAGCCGACGGCCTCACCTGAAGCGGCTGGATGATCAACAAAAAAGTTCTTACTGTATTTGACTTCGGCTGTATGGTACTGCATACAACGAGATTAACTACGTGTGTCGAAAGTGAAACACGAAGCAGAAGAGAGACTGGCGAAAGAAGAAAATAAACTGCACATTTTAGGCGTCTTATTTCCGTACTGGAAGTTAATTTAAATTAGCAGCAACCTGAGAAGTAGAACGTGCATCACAGTGTAAATAATTAACTCTGTTTAAGGCAAGTAGATTGCTTTACTTCCAGACCCCATTGAACAGGAGAATGGATGGGCTGAGGGCCAGTCTATACGTTCACGAGAAGTGACAAGTACGCCGACCCTGCCGTAAATCGGACCGCACTCCCGTTCCTAATCCAGCCTGTACCAATTACGCTGTGCCAGCTATATAATGAACAGTCTTCAGAAAAGCACGACGAGCCGTACTAACGAATCATCTCACCGACGTATATAGACCATCAATAGACTTCAAGTGTGCGTGTATTTGCCTTTGCCCAGTGGGATCAAACGCAATGCTATCTGGGTGCAGTACTTCCTGCTTCCCTCCGGCCAGACCACCTGCCTATGAATGCGGACATTTGTCCCTGTGTCCATTTTACAGCAGAAGCGTCCGAACAGTGTTTCACGTCGACTGTAACGGAACAAACGTGCCCCGGAGACGGTTTTTATGATGTACAGAATGTCTCGTGTATCCTTTGCGAACCTTCAGTGCACCTCCTACAGATCCAACTCCACGGAGCAGATTCCTTCTAGAGAAGCTAATCGGTTCTCAATTAGTCAAGAAATTTCGCGCATTTTATGGAACCCGAAGGTTCATTACCGCATTTACAAGCGCCCGCCACCTGTCCCTATCAAGTATTTTATCCTACTTTGTGTAATTTTAACGAGACCTTGCACATTCCTAGGTGTAAATACTCTGAGCTGGTGCCGGGATAGCTCAGTTAGTATAGTGACAAGGTTACGGGCTGCACAGCCGAGGAATTACGTTCTCATTTCTAGGCGCGGATAAATGATTTTTGTCTCTGAGTCTCGCACAGCCTCTATTCAGCTGGTACGATGGTTTTCCTCGGGTAAAGCGGCCGGAAAGTGAAGTTAACGAATCAGATCAAGCTACTACTGAGGAGACCGAGAACAAGAGCTTTACTGCCATTTCCCATTACGTCTGAACGCACTATACAGAGCCAGCTTTATTTTATATTCTAACGATTTCAACGCAATTTGAGCCTACTGGTTTATTTCTTGTTTCCAGGTATCCATTTTGTTGACTTTATGTGCAGCTGTAATACCAGAACCCGCTTCTTTGAACTTGGTTAACTGGTTAAATAGGAAGGGGATGGGTGTCTGTAAATCTGTATGTTTTGGAATTGAAGACTGGGCGTCGTATCCAGCTCCGCTCATGCTACAAGACATATTTCTGACATACAGTGTATTTCCATTCTTCAATCGCATGTTCTACGAAGTCATTAGTGGGTTTCCATTTATACACTGAATCCGCATAGGTAAACGAATGCGACGTTGTGCGTTAAACAGCCTGAAGGATGGGGAATATAAGACTATTGCAATCGGCATGTTTTCATCAGATTAAGTTCCTTTGAATTAAAGGTTGGTGGGAGAAGGCAACACGGTTGAGGAGTGAGTTGTGTTCGGTTTGTCGATATACTGACTGTCTATACCGCAGTTGGATTGACGTATCAGAGCCGGTGTTTGGGAGATTAGTTGTAGCTTTGTGGTTCTGGAAGGCTAGATTTAATCGGTCTTTGAATGCAAGTTTAAAGTAGGAATGTTGGTAGCTCCGAAATAAGTTCAGAATATTTAACCGAACATTGTATAGCCATTCAGCAATATGTCCTTACTGAAACGTAGATCGCAGCTACCGTTGTTCCGACTCTCTCTCTCTCTCTCAAGGAATCTGTGATAAAATTTTGCCTTGTATTAAGCTTCGGCTTCAGATTGTAGTCTTTATGTATGACATGCCGTTGTGTTTTTCGTAAGTCATCAATACATTGCGAATGCGGTCCAGAGAAACTGTTTTATTTTAAAAAATAAATCCTACTTTTACAAGAGTGCGTATTTTAAAAAGAAGGTTTATTATTGTTTATAATATAGTAGTAGTTACGGACTATGTTCTCCTTATATGGATGAGTCACTTTAAAATCATCCCTGCTGGCTTTAAATATCGTCGTTAGGAGTCGTATGACGTAACCTGTTGCCCCTTTCACAAATGTTGACCCAATTTGCCACATTAAAGAATCTTGCAGCAGTAACATTGCAGATATTGCTATCTTCCGCGTTGTGACGCCGTTTATTCTGGTATAATTACACCGAATTTTCGAAGAAACATTCTTCTTCTGTCACTGTAACAGAAGAGTGAAAGGTTGACTCTTACACACTGTCAGAATGGAGACAGTCCCTTCATCCGAGAAATCTCTAAATATCTGCCTGTCTATATGGCGTCACATTTCTCTACATGTTAATCTTTACTTCATCTCCATCACAGATTCGGTCAGTAAACCCCCCTGTGCGCTCACTCGTATTGGCGGTACATGTTGCATGAATGGGAAGGAAGATAATTTGCAAGCACGAGTTTGGTAGGAAAATCTGAAGGAAAGAAACCCCTTGAAAGACATGGAGGTACAGAGTAGGATAATATGAAAATGTATCTTAAAGTAAAATGGCAAGATGTGGAATGGACTTGTCTGGCTTAAAACTGGGACAAGTGACAGGTATAAATAAGCCTAAACTGGTTCGTAAAAATGCGTGCAGTTTTTTTTGAACGTATGAGGAATACTTACAAACCTTCTCTAATTGAAAAATATATAACATATTTAATTGCGATAACGTGGTTAAATAATATAATAGATTAGCTTCTAGGTCTTAAACTTAGGCAGATCTTATTAGAGAGACTGTTTCATTTTATCTCGTTAATCTTTAATTTTATTGTGGCAAATCTCGAGAATACTGGTGGTCCAGTTCATGATACAGGTCTGTAAGTCACCTCTTCTGATAAAGTTAGACTGTTTTTAACTGTAATATCAAATTATAGGACTCTTAAGTTCAACAAGACAGACAGTGTACTTATAACGTAACATTGAAGCGCGTTCGCCAGACAGTTGTTGCCTTGGAAAAGCGATAAGTATATATATATATAAGTATTAAATATTATGAGCATGTGACTGTCTGGTTCGTATCTTAATCGCCCATCATGCAAGTTGCTCTTTATGCGTCGTATTATAGTGTTGTCTGCCGCCTGTCTGGCTCTGGCTCTTCCATATTTTTTCCCCATTTTCCCATAAATGGCACGATTTTCGGAAAAAAAAATTGGATATAAAATCAGTGTTGTGATTTCGGCTACAAAGTTTGTCTGAAACATTTCTCATTCTGAGAATAATTTGGCGAGGTATGATCATAAATGTACGCAGGTTTTCAAGTAAAATACCCGTTATTCTTTTCAGATTTTAATTAAATTTGAGTTTTGTGGACAGATTTTTTTAGAAATCCCCAAGTATAAAATTTCATGAAAATCCGTCAAGTAGGAACCAAGTTGTTCAATGCGGACAGACTGACATTCCAACGCTAATAGTCGCGTTCCGCAATTTTACAAAGGCGCTTAAAAATGCAGTATAATTCAATTCAGAGAATTCTGCCGTGTTCATGTAAGTAACGTCGAAATAGCAAAGTATTATTGACATAACTTTTCATAGGTTTAAAATGGTAGCAGTGAAAGGGTCAGTTATTGTGCGTGATAAAGTTCTTCCATTCATCAGCAAGTTGACGGCTACAGTACATAATCCGTTTCGCCTTTAATGACTGGCTGATATGATTGCTTTATTCACTCCCTCACCCATACAGTCACTTAGTAATATAAAAGCAATAGAGTTTACAGCAGTCATAAACGTAAAATTATGTCAATCAGAATATTTACTCTCTTTTATTTTAAGGGCTTAATATCGTCAAATTGTGTCGTCATTTCTGAAAACTGTTTATGCTCCTAAGGCTTTTTTTTTGGAAAGGACAACAGTGGAAAGTTTAACGCCGATTAGCTTTAAGACATGCGAGTGTTTGTATGTGGGTATTTTGGTTACGTAATTTTTTGTGATGCTTATTTAAAGCTGGCACATTTTAATGGGCTTAAAGTACGTAAGCGTCGGTCCACAGTGGCCGCGCGGTCTAAGGCCGCTTGCCTGCTGAGATGGTGGGTTCGAATCCCACCGGGGGCATAGGTGTCTGTGTGTTGTGAGTGTTGTGTGTTGTGGGGAAGAGGTCTCTGCGACGCGCTGATCACGCGTCCAGAGGAGTCCTACCGACTGTGGTGCGTCGTTGTGTGTGATCTAGAAACCTCGTGAATGAGGAGGCCATGGTCCGCGTTGGGCCGCAGCGTCCCCCCAAAAAAGTAAGTAAGCAGACTAGTATTTTCATGCATCGGTGGCATTAATAAGTAACTAATGTGGACTACACACTAGGGTCACCCTAGAACAGGCCTTGAAGGCCCAGAGGGGGAGTAGAGGTATAATGCTCCTCTTCCCGTAATCTCGGCATTAGAGGGGGGTGGGTGGTCAACGTCACGCCCCGGCCGCTTAACTGCAGGTAAAGAGAGCCAATGTTCAGTGTACGGTAGGTTCGATATACCCCAAGCCCGGTCTTGTCGGGTGCGGAAAATCTCGCCCCCACCGGGGTTCGATCCCCGGACCGTCCATCATCCCTTATCGAGTCGGTATACCGACTGAGCTATCCAAACGCAAGGACTAACCTGTACGGATCAAAAATAATAAGAAAATGAAAACCTTTGGACAGGATTTCTTTCACATGTGGAAGTCTTTTTAACGTATGTGACCAAAGAAGTGAATCTCATCGGTCTTCTGTGATATCCCATTATAGAACTTCGTTGATTTTCCTCAGTGTCTCTACCAGAGTGCTATTATAGTCCTTTCAGCTGTACCATAAGCGTCTCCTTCCAAATCCTAGACTTACCATACAAATGATTCGAAATTCAGTAACGGACGTTTCCTTTCAATTCACTTTCTTTCCTTGCATTAAGTGAGCTAAGTAGCTTCATTGTGGTACGAACGGAGCTACAGTCAGCACACAGCAAGCAGTGTGATCAGTGTGACTGTGCAGAAATAAGGAAGCATATCATAGCAACGTGAACGTAGACACCAAATTAAATGTCTGTTAAAATAAGCGTCTCTGAGAATTCATACTGTAATCCAGGGTGCAGAAAATCAGGGAGTCGAGTATATCTGAAGCATAAAATTTGCGGCTTATTTGTAGCACATTAAAGGCGAAACGCTGGCTGAATCTTTAAGCGTTAGTTTCTATTACGTAGTCAGTAAACACTAGATGATAAGGTAATTCCGTCCTATTTTAGACGCCAAATGGTGTACCACCGTGTTTATAACAGTTCAGCCATTCGGACCCGTCCTAAGTCAGCCCAATCAATTTGGCGTTTCCTAGCCTAGTTTTACAAATTCCATATTAATAGTAAGTACAGGTTCACATTTATGTACCTTAAGTTATTATACGTCGAGATGTACGTACAAAGTATGTATTGATTTCTTTTTTCCCACTTATGCGCTGTATTTGCAGTCAGTCCATCTTAGAAGGGAAGTTTCCGCTGCCGAAACATATGTATAGATTTGAGAAGAATATTGCGGGTCTTAAGGAAATAGGATTTGATGACGTGTAACTCGGTTTAAGTAGATAGGACACTGAAGAGTGTCGAGCTGTTGTTAGGATGGCAATGGACATATTGATTCCATAAATTGCGGGAAGTCTATAAATAGGGCAACATTCAACTTCTCAGGAAGGTTTGGTTATTATAGGTTGAAATATTGACGTTGCAGGATAGGGTGCAATTCCTGACTTTGTTAGCACGGCGATGAACTTTCGGGTTCCATAAAACCAGTTAATTTCTTAATAGACTCAACGAGTTCCAGGTTTTCGAGGAAGAAACTAAAAATACAGATTTTTTCAGTCACAACACAACCTTACCTTCAACAGATCAACTGCATGTTCCGCCTGCTGTCAGTAACGGTCGTCAGGCCGATCCCAAGGATATAAAAAGAAATAAACAATACAGTTGCATTATTGGTAAGAAATATCAGGCGTTACTGATGTGTTACTGTTCATCTGCCAGCTACTTCCATAGCCACTTAGCTAGGGCCTGTCAGCCAGATGGCCAGCCAGCCATGCAGTCTGTTCGTTATAGTTGGTGTAGTGAGCTGAGGTAAAGACTGCAGATTATATTGTGCCTTCCATGAATAATACTCTTCACATTTCTGTTAGTTTGTCTTTCTTAAGGCCGGACCGTAAACATACTGGTGATGTAAATGAAGCAAAGTTATACAAAGACTGTAGTAAACAACTCAGAGCTTTGTGGTTGATCGTCATTTGTAGAGTGTAAGAACATATCAAATTATGTAACATACAGGGTGAGCCAAAAGTAGGTATACATTATATAGTTAATTACTGTATACCTAATTTTGGCCCACCCTGTATAGGCAGGAGCATCGACCATATATTACAGCAGTATTTCTAACAATGTATTTTAAACAGTTTCGGAGCTTTCTGTACTTCAATCGCTTTGGAATTCCGCATTTGTAATTTAGATTTTGTTTGTAAAGTGTGAGATCTTATTGTCGTTTTGGCCTGATTTTTTATACTATTTCTCCTCAATGTGGTTTTTTTTCATTTTTAGTACCTGATGATGGCTATTTTTGAGGCCGAAGCATGTTGCGCTGTGACCGTTAACTATAAAGATTTGAGTTGTTCAGGACGGTCTGCCTATCATTTCGCTTCATTGTGCGAATTCGCTGCGGGATGTATGAAATAAAATTGATGATGAAAGTCTTAAGAATTTCAAATGTTGTTATACATTGCGGACTAACTTTCAAACTGACTTTCTTAAGATTATTATGTTAGTTACTTACCTTCATGAAATTGTCTTTCGTCGCGACGCTGGAGGTGTTAGCTATATAGCGAGAAACGAACCTGTGTGGAAAATTAGATTGTCGTAATTAAAACTTAATATAAGAACAGTGAGTTTAAGTTACATAACCTGCTGCGAACTAGGCTTGAGTTCTACATGAGTGAACCCAAGAGACTCTCTGGTATTCTGTAACCTGCATAAGAATCCACTTACCGTTGCTTGCGAATAAAAATTAGGGGACTCATTCTGCACATACTGTAGACGCAGATCCTTACGGATATCTAGTGTATACATTGAGATTTTATAGAAGCTGTTCTGCGTGACGTAGAACGTTTGATATTATCTTACGGTAGGGCCACCAGCTACGGACAAGTGTACATGCAGATAAAGAAGTGTTGAAATAAATTGGAATGCCAACTTGATGCAACAATGTAATTTATTGAAGTTTCTTTAGCTCGACATGTTTTGGGCGCATACGCCCATCATCAGGAGAATTAGATGTTTAGTTGCAGCATATGGTTTTCCGCACCGAGTTAGTGGATGGGTGGTGGTCCTGAAAGCATCTGCGTAGGTCGTGTGTACGGTGCGGATGGTGCCGTGCGACTCGCACTTCCATAAAACCAAATGCGCCAAAGCCATGCACACGCAGACATAACGGAACCCTGGAGGCAAAAAAAAAAATCCGCCGAGAAACAATAACCCCGAGGAGGAACGAGAAAAAGTCAAACAAAC
>Ga0131853_10027091_pt1 | contig 10300 bp, 8 predicted proteins | sample TergutLab28metaG_FD_92764 | JGI IMG/M metagenome (GOLD analysis project Ga0131853, IMG submission 92764) | Labiotermes labralis P1 segment gut microbial communities from Petit-Saut dam, French Guiana - Lab288 P1 (version 2) (version 2) | ecosystem: Host-associated > Arthropoda: Insects >... | reverse complement strand
AGATGCAACAGTATGCAGATATTTATTTACTGCAAAGTCACTCTACATGTTTCGGGTGTCACAGCACCCATCATCAGGAGTACCAAAAACTGTAACCGCAGCCTCCGGTACAGGTCATAATATTGGTACAGCTACTTCCCTCCAACGAAGCCTGATAGGGCCAGGTTGGAGGGAAGTAGCTGTAACAGTATAGTGTCCTGTACCGGAGGCTGCGGTTACAGTTTTTAGTACTCCTGATGATGGGTGCTGTGACACCCGAAACATGTAGAGTGACTTTGCAGTAAACAAATATCTGCATACTCTTGCATCTAGTTGGATTTTTATTAACATTGAATTGCGATGCACGGAACCATGAGCTTAAATAAGCTATAGATATTGCTTGTTTTGTTTTTAAATTAGGTGTTACTCTTTACAGTTTAAGTCTCAGTTTTTAATGGGTACCAAACGGTAGTTTCATAAATACATGTCATTATAACAGAGAACTAACTAACTAACTAACTGACTGACTGAACTAAACAATGAACTGACCTAACTAAATACGTAACTCCGATGGGCAGAAATCTTCTTCAGCAGCTAACAGGTCTGCAGTCAGTAAATTCTAAGCGTGTAATGGAACCCGAGGTTCATCACCGTGCCAACAACAACCTGCCACTTGTCGCTACCCCAAGCCAGATTAATCCATTCTACACACTCTCACCTTGTACCTTTAAAGTTCATTTTAATATTATATTCTCTTTTACGTCTAGGTGTTTCAATTGGTATCCGTCCTTCAAATTTCCCAGCCAAAACTCTGTATGTTTTGTCTTCTGACTCAGATGTGACACATTCCCACCCCTCTCGCCCTCCTGTCTTTGGTCACTCGCACAATATTATACGAGATACACAAAATGGCGACGGTCATTATTATATGTTTAATTTTCTGCAGGCTCGTCTTACTCCCCCCTCTTGTCCAAATATCTTCTTCAGTAGCCAATTCTGGGACTCCTTCAGTCTACCTTCTGCCCTCAATGCGGAAGACCGAGTTCCACACCCACGTGACATAAGAGACAAAATTCTATTTCCGTTTTTGAAACGTCGCCTTCCATATTGAAGTGGGAAAACAGGCTGAGGGTTTTGAGGAAGGGGGGGGGGTTGCGATAGTTGGTGGGGAAACTTGAGGAAGATGTCACCTGCAGGTATGTTGTTGGCGTGAGGATAATATTAAAGTGCATTTTGAAGAAAAAGCGTAGGGTGTAGACAGGCATGACCTGGTTCGGGATAGGCATGTGGCGGACTGTTGTGAGAAAAGTGATGAACCTGCGGGTTCCACAAAATACGGGGAATTTCTTGAGTAGCTGAGAGACTATCAGCTTCTCAAGAGGGACTCTGCTCCTTGGAATTACTCTGTTGTTGCATAGAAACAAGAATAATCAATGCTTTGACTGCAAGACCGCAGGCAGTAAAGGAACTGAACATTAGTTGTCACTTTGAAGAATCTTAAGTCTGGCTTCAAGCCCCCTGCCGGTCACTTAGCAATCATCCTCCACTGTCCTCCCATCCTCCGGTCGGCCCTCTGACGTCACACGTTCACGCCGTTCAGTAAGCCCCAGTCTGTTGGTTTCTTTGTGCATGATGTGTGTAACCACCCTGTGATTTGAAGAAGGATGTCAACGGAGCTTCGAATCGCTGCCGAAAATTATGCTACAGTACTTTCCCATCACTAGTGAAGCCATGACGGCGTAACATTAGCTATCTGGTGATGACGTCTGTAGTGTTACGTCATAAGGCTTCTTACTGAGAATCAGAAGATCTTGGACAGAAGTGACAGTGTTGAACACATGTGTATTGTGTATCAAGTGCATACACAGCCGAAGTAGAGAAATGTAAATCTAAGTCAGAACTGCATTAGTGCCACGAAGGGAAAAACGGGCTAAATACTCTCAAGGTAGCTTGAAATCCGTAAAATGTACATTGTTTTACTCAGGTGCTACAGACACAAGTAACGTGATAGAAAGTCGAGAACCTGATCATGGCTACATTATGAAGAGAAGAAACTGATAAAGAAAGTTTTAAAACAGAAGTCAATGAATAAAAAAGGAAGTATAATGAAATGAAATTAAAAAATAGGTCTAAAAGAAGCGACAGTAAAAAATGAGGGGAAGAACAAAAACAAAAGACCGAAGTACAGCTGTTGGACGCAGCGCTGTCGGTTCCTCTCGCTGCTCCGCTTCTTCGCAAGTTCATGTAGAAGATAAAAAAAAAAGCAACAATCCATTCTTGCTCAGCACGTCTTCATCAGCCACCAACTTGCCGAGCGTGCGACCAATTAACAAATTAACGCAGCACTTGACAAACTTCAAATTAGTTACCACCCCGCAACTTGGCCTGGCTACAGCGTCGGGTCGTCATGGTTACGTCAATTTGCAGGTTACTTGAAGATCATATGAGCTTCATGTATACAGAAGCCTTTTAATCTGACTGTTATGTACGTAAATACGTTACATCTCTCGGGGTAACCGAATTGCGGCGCTCTTCGTAACTTCGTTACTCTGAAGGGGGCTTTGAAACGAACGAAACGCCAGCCATGAGATCCGCCCGCACACAGCATAAAAAGCTCGACTCTCTCTGATAATCGTGAGAGGTTCTGGGACGCTGGGACGCCCACACGTGAAGTTGCATGTTACAATATTCGCTGTTGGACTGAATGTTATGTAGCACTTTCCTCTGCTCTGATTGTGCGCGTTGTACGTCAGACTGATCCCTCGTCAAGGGGCTTCATCCAGCCGCTTCCTGGTCCGTCTACCGAACATTTCGTCCCTTCAATCATATTTCCAACCAAAGTTACTCGGAAATGGCTGGTTACAGGCCGAAACATGTAGCCAATGTTTATATCTGTTATCTCAAATAACCTGATATGGAATATATCTATGTCACCACTGTGTAAATAGGGCCTCGGAATTGTATGAATTTGCTTGTGTAATACAGCGGGGTTCATTACAGAGCGCACAAATACACTTTCACCCACCCAGTCAGCGAACAAAACGCCCACTGTAACAAACTTGAAGGTTCGCACGCCTGATTCTTATGATGGACGTCTGGTAATACAAGTCTCGAGTTCGAAACCTTGGGATTTTCTAGCCGTTCCTCAGTTCCTCCAGAAAAAATTTCCACACAGTTACTCGTATTAGGCCACGATATCTTGCAGTCCTTTCTGCTAATATTCCTACTATTCGACTCTTGTGTTTCGCAGAAAATTGGGACTTCGTCGCAAAGGTGCAATGGAATACATTACAATGCTTATCCCATAAACCGAGCAGCAATCCAGTGACCCATCCCCACAGGCTTGTGTTACGGTCTACAGCACTGGTCACGTGATCGATCCATGTGACACACACACCTGACTGTGTCCAGCATAAAATGGGGTTTAACATAGCCCCTGAATTTTGCATTTTGTGCTGCGACTGTATAATGAAGAGTTTATCAGTTCGGCACGCAGATAAAACCATTACTAAATACTGAGATGCTATCTCGCTAATGCTGCGACGTCACGCGGGGCTCATCATAAAATTTGAATTAAACGCCACAGTGTGGTTTGGCAGGGCCGCGTATTTGGGTGCCAAAATGACACAGGTCACAAGGAAATAAAAAACAAATTTCAAAACATAATATTGTGTGGCAGCGACTGCGTGTTCCGTTCGGAAACCATGCAGATTTGACTGGATAGGCTGACGTTAAGGATTAAACTGGCTCTCAGCTGACGTGATTGTGATACAAACAGAGGTACAGCGTGTTTCTTTCTGTTAGCGGACCACACCATTCCGAAGGATTATCTTACTTCCTTCATGAAGACGGAACTGACGTCGGTTAACATTCAAGATGGAGGCTGTCTATTACTTTATCAAGCTCTCAGCATGAACTTACAATTGGCAACGTTGTCTCTGCACTTAATTAAGCACAACGTCATGAAGAAGCGTGGGAGAATGGAGGTACACCTCCATGCGTTCTTACTATCAGCACCTCTAGGCACTGGCCACTTTATCACTGGCAGGCAAAGCTCTCGGTGCCTCTTAGTGTTTGGGTGTGCACGACGTCTGGAGAGGGGAATTCAACCCTGAGCCTCCCGCAGCCTAGTGGCATCCTTTAAGAGGGCGCCTTGTTGTAGGAATGTCAGTTCTTAAAAAGAAACGAGGCCCTATTTTCAGTAATCTCACTTCGGTTCAGCAGCAAAAATTGTTGCCCGAATTCTCCATGAATGAATCGCAACGTTGCGCCATTTTGTTAAGAAGTGACACATAAAATGGAGTTTGGTTTCGACGCCTGTTCTAACATTTCCAAGAATATAGATTGGAAAAGGTTAAAAACGAACCCAGGCTTCTCAGTAAATGGGCAGTTTGTAATAGAAAACGAGCGAACTACTTTGCTTTAACCTGTAAAGAATGAATTTAAACTGAATTTGATATCAAGATTCGGTCCGTACCGCGCAGTGAACGTACTCTGTGTAGGTTATAAAAATAATATTTGTTTGTTCTCAGATCCATACAAAACACATAAATACTCTATGTGGGCAGAACGTAGAGTTTGTGAGTGTTAAATCTGGTGGTACATGAAGTAACTACTGGGCTTTAGATGTTTAATTCCACCCTACAAATTTATACCGTTGGTCATTATTTAAGGGTGTGTAAACACAGAAATAAATTTTCATGTTCTTTAAGCCGACACTGACCAATTAGTTTGTACCAAAATCCCGGTAAATATGGATGCATTAAAAAACTGGTTACTTATGTTTTAGCACAGAAATTCTGAAATGCCAATGTTAGTAGCTTAACGACATGAAAAGAAACAAATAATGAATGCTTTCTAACATACTTGAGGACGTTAGACATGACGTGTAATTGCCTCAGACCTCTATTAGACGACAAAGATATTTGTGTAACAAAATGAACCACGGTTTATTTGTGATCACAGTTTAATTTCTTTAATTATTTCCTGTAACTACTGACATATTTTCTCTCAGCGCCATGACGTCGTGTAAATGGTTCTAGAAAGAACTGAGCGGTTCCACATTACGTCTGCATGATGGCCGCAGTTTTCATTTGTAATTGGGAGATACCAGACAGTTTGTGAGGACAACAGTGGCACAACGGCAGTTTTGCTTCGACTACACCCCTTTACAGACACACGCGAACTGCTGAACAAGTTAACTAAACGATACTGCCCTTACTTGCATGCAGTAGTTCAAAGTTCGAGTCTCGAGGTGGGACAAACTCCTCTGAATGACGGTTTTCGTGGATTTACTCAGCTATTCAACGAAAATATCACGAGACTACCTTAAATTAGTAGATGATCTCTTGCTTGCACAACCTTACAAATTTGCAATTCACACTAATCATTTAATGACGTTAGTACAGTACCATCAACCTGAACTCACTGGAGCAGAGTTCTGCCCAAGAAGCTGGTAGTGCCTCACTTAGACAAGAACTGCCCCTAATTTGTGAGACCTGAGAAGTAGTTACAGTGTAACCTTAATGTATAAACTTATCCACAGAGAGTGTAATGTTATTCTAATTGTAAGGTCAGTAGAAGCGATTTTAGTGCCTTGCTCTTTTGCACTGTACTTCGTATTGTACAGCAGTGATATGGTCACGGAACCAAACTGATCAGTCAAAGGCCAACAAAGTACGAGGGGGTGCTGATAAGTCTTTAGCCCGACCAGAAAAGAAACAAGCTAGAGCGACCAAACTCGGGATTTATTCAACATACTCCCCACGAAGCTCGGTACACTTCTTAGCCCGTTGCTCTAATTTTGTAAGCCACTCAAAAAATTCGGAAGATTGTCCGTCCAACCAGGTCTCAGCGTCAGCAATGACCTCGTCGTCGGACGAAAAATGGCGACTTTTGAAATGTTTTTTCAGTCCAGAGAACAGGTGTTAGTCTGACCGCCTCAGATCCGGCGAATAGGGTGGGTGATCAAGACACTGGAAGCCCAGGTAGGCCAGTTCGTTCTGGGTTGCAAGTGCCTGGTGAGCCGGGGCGTTTTCTTGCAATAACAAGACCACCTTGGTGACCTTCCCGCGGTCTTTTCCCTTCAAAATGCCCTTAAATTGCACCAGCAGAGATGAGTAATACTGCGCGTTGATAGGTTGGCCCTTTGGAAGATAATCAATGAGGAGGATGCAGTCTTGATCCCAAAAAATCGAGGTGAGAACTTTTTCAGCCGATTTTTGCACTTGGAATTTTTGGGGCGGGATGAGCCGCTATGCCGCCACTCCATTGATTGTTGCCTTGTCTCCGGGTCAAAGTGATATAACCAGGTTTCGTCCATGGTCACCAATCGCGACAGAAAATCATTTGAATCGCGCCGAAAAAAATCCAAAACTTGCTCAGACAACTGGCATCATTGACGTTTTTGATCCGCGTTCAGGCATTTAGGGACTCACTGCGCGGAGAGCTTCCGCACGTCCAAATATTCAAGAATGATGGACCCAACCCGCTCACATGAGATGCCCAGTTGCTCAGATATTGATTTAGCCGAAATCCGGCGGTCTTCCAAGATTACGTCGTGAATTTATCAATAATCTCCAGGGTTGTCACTGTTTTGGGTCGTCCAGGACGAGGCGCATCACAGGTGGAAAAATCACCACGTTTAAACTGGGCCACCCAGTTTTTGACGGTGGCATACGATGGTGCATGTTCCCCTAATTTTTCTGTCAGAATGGCGTGAATTTCCTTCGGCGCCTTGCCTTGCAAGAAAAAAAATACTCGATGACAGCTCGCGTCTCCATGTTGTTGAAATAGCGCTCATCGCCTGACATGCTTCCTTTCAGCCTCTGTAACAAGAAAAGACTTGCAAGTCGGCACAGGAACAGACCCCTCTTTCCAATGACATTATCGATTCAATCCTACGACATCGGGAACCAGGTCGGGCTAAGGACTTATCAGCACCCCTCTTACTTAATGCAATATAGAAATATAGTACGTGTAAAGCTGCCTTTACATATTTCGTCCAGGCTGGACAATCATTAAGAATAATGTGTACAATATAAACTACAGGTTATTTAAATTTTGCACTATCATTGTTGCCGCAAGTCAGCTCAGTTATTATTGTGTATAATTTCAAAATGTTACACTGTCAAAAGTTACTTAAATCGTCAGAGTATTCGCAGACTCTAATGCCGAAAGTAAGATGAGCTGACAGTGTGTGGTGTTGGCAACAATCGGCCTCCTCTCAACACACAATGACACATCATCCCCTGCTAACCCATCTGTATCTCCTACGTATATCAACATGTTTTGAATATCCAGCAAAACTTTCACACATTTCCCCAAGTAAAAATATTTGACACGACTCCTTGTCGAACTGAAAATTGCTCAGAATTAATATTTACACCACCTTAAGAAACCAACGCTTTCCAACCTGCGCCTCTTAAAAATGAATAGTTGTTAACGATATTCCACCAGAAGGAGGGGTGCGGCACTAACCTCAGTTCACAGAACACTTTCTGTTTTGCTAACAGTTACACATCACGTTCCTTCAGTCCAGTAGTTGTAAGGTAAAATCTTCTCAAATGAAGCCAGCTAGGTGCACACTATTTCTTAGTATATTTATTTCAACTTCTGAACATGTTTCGGACAACTATGTACCCATCATCAGCACAATTTACTGTATCTATGCGACACTGGTATTTTTCACTCTGTATGGGTGGCTGTCTGGTCGCGACCAGCAGACCCATACAGAGTGAAAAATACCAGTGTCGCATAGATACAGTAAGTTGTGTTGATGATGGGCACATAGTTGCCCGAAACATGTAGAGAAGTTGAAATAAATATACTAAGAAGTAGTGCGCACGTAGTTGGCTTCATTCGAAAAAGATTATACAGGTGTGCACGGTAAACACAACATACAATTTTAAGGTAAAAATTGTGCTTGAGGACATGCAAAAGTTTTAATATCGTAAAGTTAGACTAATATCTGAATTCCTATCTTAACCAATGTGTCATATTTACCTTCAATATATGCTATATTTGTTACGAGTGTCTGATGACTTCTTAAAGAAGTATTAAGCCGAAACATGCAGCGCCCAACTGTCTGACAACGCTCTCTGTCGACGGTCATAGATGTACTCTTTTCTTTGTAAAGAACACAACGGTGTGTCCTCTACAAAGAAGAAAAGTATGATCCTATGTTATTTCAGACCTGTGCAGTATAGCAGACGTACAGACAACACCGGTGGCCGCGCGGTCTAAGAGGTAGGTCTGTCGCCCCTCGCTTATTGGGATCGCGGATTCGAAACCCGCTGAGGGTATGATATTTGTTTCTTCTGTCTGTTGTGTTTTGTGTAGGTAGCGGCCTCGACGACGAACTGATAACGGGTTGAGAGTAGTCCTATTGTGTGTGTGTGTCTAATTGTGTGTGATCTAGAGACTTCAACATTGAGATGAATGAAGCCCGAGGCAGGCTATTGGGCCACAGTGAAACAGAAGGTATATATATATATATTAGTTGTCATAAGGAAGGCAATCTTATGCCGAGCGAAGGCAGAGCACTCTATCTAGGTTCACACGAACCAGTGCGTTCACCTAATTTAGTGCAGTCAATCAGAACGTAGGGATATACGCGTATTTTGACCCTGAAATCTGAAGTCGATGTCAGGACACGCGAAGTGGTATCCGTCCAGACGGTGCCACTGTGCCCTCGGCTGTCTGTGGATGATATCACACAGCTCCTGGTGTGACGGGAAGGCGCAGAAAGACACTTCTCAGCATGGGGCTACCTCGTATTGCTCGCTTCATAAAGGCTGCTAGGGCAGACCGCGTGACACTCCCCCATAGTTTATTGCCTGTTTAATTGAACAAGGCACTCCGGAGCTCTTTGAAACGCTGGGCTGTCCTAGATTAATATAATAATGGAGATGTAAGATTGGATTCCGAAGGAAAATACACTACTTTGTTGTCTTCTGCATGAGATTCCTCAACACGTGTTTCGACAAGAAGGAAATGGCAAACGAAAACGAAAAGGTAAAAAATGGAGCCAAATAAACGAAAGGAGAGATATGTAGGGAAAATGAAGGAAGAAATAAAGAAAGAAAGAGAACATATTGTCGATAAATGAGATTACAATAAACAGCGCAGTATTAGCAATGCTAAGAAAGTAAACAGAAATAAATATCATGAATGTGTCAAGGTCTTCACGTTTGTCCGATTGTAACCACAACTGAACTAACTTAAAAAATTAAATTCAGTCCAAAATCTCACGAAAATATGTCCAGCCGGTGCCGAAATACGTATTGCACGCGAAAAGACAGACGGGCTGATAGACAAACAAGTATGAGAACAATAGCAGTCAAATTTCTTAGTTACTTGGCGAACGTATTTAAAAAACCAAACAGGATGAGATGGGTTGCGCATGTAACACGTACTGGGTAGAAGATGGGGGATTCGTTATTTTTGGTTGAGATATCTGAAGGAAAGTTTACACTGCAAAGAGCTAGGACATTATTAAATTGCATCTTAAATAAGTTGGGATAGTTTGCGCAGACTGGATTAATCTCTTTCAAGAAAGGGACATGTAAGGAAGAGGGTCTCGCGAAAAAGGTACTGAATATTAGGGTTCCACAAAAATTCTGGGAATGTGAATAGCTGAAAATTTGATAGGTCCTCGAGAAGTATTCATTCCCACGGACGTAGTTAAAAATTAAGAAATAACGCCTTGCGTGGACGGCGCGTCTGTCTGTCTGTGACGTAAATCGCTTTGCAGTTTTTTAGTTCCATAATGGAGACTTCAGTCAAAAGCGGTAGCTAAAATTCCTGTTTTCAAAAAATGATATAATTCCCACATGAAGGTTAACTTTATTGTTATAAAGACGTGAACAGGTCTCCAGTACAGTCAAGAAAGTAGAGAGAAGGCAAACGGAAATTTTCGGTGATTAAAGGTGATAGGAAACAGTCTTTGTACATTTTAATGCACCTTTACCTTCTTCAAGGACAGTGGTCACTATATGTACGGCACAGTGGTCACTATTTGTACCGCACAGTGATCACTATATGTACCGCACAGCGGTCACTATATGTACCGCACAGCGGTCACTATATGTACCGCACAGTGATCACTATATGTACCGCACAGCGGTCACTATATGTACCGCACAGTGGTCACTATATGTCCCGCACAGTGGTCATTATATGTACCGCACTGTGGTCACTATAGGTACCGCACAGCGGTCACTATATGTACCGCACAGCGGTCACTATATGTACCGCACAGTGATCACTATATGTACCGCACAGCGGTCACTATATGTACCGTACAGTGGTCACTATATGT
>Ga0131853_10027090_pt1 | contig 10300 bp, 9 predicted proteins | sample TergutLab28metaG_FD_92764 | JGI IMG/M metagenome (GOLD analysis project Ga0131853, IMG submission 92764) | Labiotermes labralis P1 segment gut microbial communities from Petit-Saut dam, French Guiana - Lab288 P1 (version 2) (version 2) | ecosystem: Host-associated > Arthropoda: Insects >... | reverse complement strand
TGTAAAGAATAGGCCTGAAGATGACTGTTCAATAGTCGAAACATGTAGCCTATGTAATTACCTTGTGTAATAAAAACAAAACAGTTGTGCTGACGTACACTATTAATATCATAACACGCATCCAAGCACATCGTGATGCCTCCATTCAAGCTAAGATTACTGTTTGCAGTGGCGTACCACTCAGTGCGATGCATACTGAAATTGAAACACGGCCGTCATTAACCTTTTGACGCCTAATGTCAACTATAGTGGTCGTACCGCACCGCTAACCTCTAAAGATGCATTTTATGTATTTATTCAACAAATATAGGTACTGAATATTTTAAACATGGTGTATATACTCTCCGTTTTTTCTCTTCAAAATGCAGTTTGTTTCATAATTCTAAAGTATTTGGTTCCTGTATTATTCACATTTTATATACAGGATGTGCTAAAACTAAAAAAAATAATTCCGGCGCCAAAAGGTTAATAAATACCCACGTCGGATTTCGAATAATCCGGTTCATTTTTGTAATCGAATTTATGGATGACTTCGTTCATCTAATTATTTGTCTGCTGGTCCCAGTGGCCGCGCGGTCTAAGGCGTGGGTGTGCGGCCGCTAGATTGTTCGGATTGCGGGTTCGAATCTCGCTGGGGGCATGATTGTCTGTTATGAGTGTTGTGTTTTGTCAGGTAGAGGTCTCTCTGTGTCGGGCTGATCCCTCGTCCAGAGGAGTCCTATCGAGAGTGGTGTGTTAGTGAAGTCTCGAATATGAGGGAGCCCCTGACCCACTGGGGCTGTCAAACAAAATCTCATGAACACGAAATTTTAACTTTTCGTGAAAACGTAAAATTAGATGTTTTTCTTTGTCTCTATCCCAGTATATGCGCGCCCGTGCGCATGTCTAGCCATCTTAACCATGGTGATGGTGGTGAAGTGCACCCTTTTACAGGCACTGAGGCTCTGTACAGTCCGTACGGCCCCTAGGGGGAGTAGAGGTATAGCTCTACTCTTTCTTGACCACGCCACTAGAAGGGGGTGAGGGGTCAGCATCATGCCCCGGCCACTCTTAACCCCCGAGAAAGACCCAGTCCCGGTCTGGACAGATGCAGAAAATCTGGCCCCTAACGGGATTCGATCCCCGGACCGTCCAGTCCGTAGCCCGTCGCTATACCGACTGAGCTACCCGGCCTACCCTCTTAACCATACGCTGTGTTAAATGTTAACTCCATATCACAGAATGTAAAGTGTGTGAGTGATTATTCAAAACTTGCCAGATTCGACTACTTCATTACCCTTGACTAAGCATACATACTATAGAGAAGAACACAAAAGCTTTAGCAGTTGCTGGAAATGAGATTGGTCTAGACGTAAACGCTGAGAAACCTCAGCATATGGTCATGTCTCGAGACCATCATGCAGGACGAAGTCACAATACAAAGAATGTTGATGTTACCTTTGAGAGGGTGGAAGGGTTCAAATATTTGGGAACAAACATAACGTACAAAAATTCAATCCAATAAGAAATTAAGAGCAGATTGAATTCAGGGAACGCTTGCTATTATTCGGTGAAGAATATTTTTGTCATCCAGTTTACTATAAAAAAATATAAAGATTAAGATATACAGAACTGCAATTTTGCCACTTGTTTTGTATGGGTGTGAAACTTGGTCTCTCACACTGAGGGAGGAACGTAGTCTGAGGGTGTATGAGAATAGGATGTTGATGATAATATGTGGGCCTAAGAGGGACGAGGTATCAGGGGAGTAGAGAAAATTACATAACGAGAAGCTTAATGATCTGCACTCCTCACCCAATACCGTTCGGATAATGAAATCAAGAGTAATGAGATGGGCGGAGCATGTGGCACGTGGGTGTGAGAGAAGAGGTACGTACAGGCATTTTGGTGGGGAGACCTGAAGGGAAAAACCACTTGGAAGACATCGGCAAATATGTGAAGATAATATTACAATGGACCTTTAAGAAGTGGGATGGGGGCATGGATTGGACTGAACTGGCTCAGGATAGGAACAGGTGGAGGGCACTTGTGAATGCGGTAATGGACCTTCCGGTTTCACAAAATGCAGGGAATTTCTTGACATGCTGAGAACCGGTTAGTTTCTCAAGGACTCTGCTCCATGGAGTCAGTTAACAGTCTCCACTTCCAGGGCCATTTATGGGCATATTGCTTTTTTTTTTTAATACATAAAACTACTTATTGACAGGAAAGAAATGGAAATGTGCCATGAACATTTTAAAGAAACGTGATACCGTAAAGGGTTTTTGATAATTCAGACTTCTTGAGCACCGATTCTGCGTAGCCCTTAACTGGGACGACAAATCGTTCTATTGAAGTAATTTCCTAGAATCCGAACGCCTCAAAAGATGTTCATCCCACGTGATATTTACATCTCTTTACCCTGTAAAAATACTAGCAAATAACACCAATCCATAACCAAAATTTCGTAATACATTAAATTACATATTAAGTATGAAACGCCAGTTTAACACAAATAGTTCTCTGCGTTTATGATTGAATACACGGAATGTATTCCAACACGGATTATATTCCCAGCCCACATTTGATTGGTCCAGTGCCAAAATACTTGTTTTTGACAGCGTATCATATTTTTAAACCATATGCAATAGGCAGAAAATTCATTATATATAAAATAAATATTATTTGTATTGTTTCAATATTTCCAAATGAAATTAAATACAATTAATAAGCGAAACCACAAAATTATGCTCAGCGCTCCTGGTGGTGATATTTATAAACTGTGTGGTCAGTGTCGTTTTGTGCGTGTGAGAAGCAATGTGGCCGGACTCGGCTGTCTGTGTGCAACGAACGGTCAATGCGGGCTGCAATCCTGTGGCGGTTTGTCAACACTGCCGGTGAGTGCCACAGCACACAGCACGCCTGGAATGGACGGGATACTACGTCTGCACCATAAACAAACACGCATTCGCATTTCGCATGGCTCTACGGACGACAGCAGTCTTCGAGAAACTGACAGTTGCTTAGTTGATAAACAGTATCTCGTTCAAGTCTGATGGAACCCAACAGCAGAATATTTTACCCCCAAAAAAGGAAAGGTAAAAGGGATAAAGGCCGGCCTAGAACAGGCCATGAAGGCACAGAGGGGGGAGTAGATGTATCGCTATACTCTTTCTTTAACCTCGGCGCTAAATGGGGTGGGTGGTCAACTCCACGCCCCGGCCGCTTTACCCCCAGGAAAAGGAAACTGTTATCCGTTATGCAAGAGGGTGCGTGGGACCCAGGGAAGTTCTGGACTGGTGCGGAAAATCTCGCATCCTCACCAGGATTCGATCCCCGGACCGTCCAACCCGCAGCGAGTGGCAGTCGGTATGACTGCGCTATCCCAGCCCACACACTGGAACCTATCATTTAGCCAAATAAACACTTTTATTTACCTAGGTTGTTCTATTTCATACCCGGCTGAAAATGCTATTGCTGTTAAAATATAATTTCTCAAAATAATGGGAATTATTAACAGAAATTTAAAACCCTGTCAAGCCTGGAAACACGCTGGACTGAAATTGTACAACCCTACGGCACGACCTGCTTCATTATACGGATGCGAAACTTGGGCAGCTGGAGAACAGGATAAATAAGGGATAGGGTCAGCGGAAATGGAATTTGTAAGGAGAAGGGCAAAATACACACGGCAAGATTACAAATACAATGAAGACATTTGATGTTTGTTGTACCGTGCATCATTGTGATAACTGAAAAATAAAAACCAACTAGATGCCACTTATTATTCTGTTGTAATTCTTATAGGCTCAACATGTTTCGGGCACTGCTATGCCCATCATCAGGAGCTCGCGACTATAATGTTGATTACCACATTGGTCGTTTCGTTATTGGTTTGCTGTGGGTTGCATGTTAGTGCCAAAGAGGTAAAAGTTATTCATGAATACAAGAACATCAAACGACGACTATACAAGACCATGGCAGCCATATGGTACAACAAAACACCTAATCTCCAACCTACAGCAAACCAAGAAAGAAACGACCAATGTGGTAATCAACATTATAGTCGCGAGCTCCTGATGATGGGCAGAGTAGTGCCCGAAACATATAGAGACTGTAAGAACTACAATAAAATAATAAGTGGCGTCTAGTTGGTTTTTATTCTTCAGTTATCACAGTGAAGATAGTTCATCGAAACTTAAAATGATCCCAGTTGTAAAGAAAATTCAAAATGACAGAAATAAATGGGTACAACATGTTCGGCTAATGGACAGAGACAGACTGCCACTCTTAATTACGAAATATCGACCATGTGGGAAACGAAGCCAAGGACGACCTCTCAAGAGACTTTTCCGACAGTTACAGGGTCCGGAACAGATCACCCTGCAAGATATATGACGGTGACGAATCCAGTCCAAATCTTAGTGCCCCAATTTTTCATATCTAACACCCGACCGACCTTAGCCCAGGGTGAACGTAATTTCTGTGCCAATATCACAAAATAAAGTAGATAAAATTTTGAAAAAAAAAAAGACGAGCACTTAAATTAAGAGATCAAGACACCATCATGTGCTTAAAACAAGAAGGGTATATGCGTAGGGCGTAACATTTCTATGAGGTTCACACTTTTTTTGTTTAACTATCTAGAAAACGATACATTTTAAAATTTAATAAGCAACGTACAGGTTGTGGCAGCGAACATAATTACATTTTAATCAATACATATTGACATACACGTAGAATTGTAAATTATAGTGGACGATTTTCAGAATTAACATCGACAGTAACAAAGATGGCAGCCTTGTTGGATGTTAGGAGAGGTCGATGGGTCAACAGTTACGGTGCGAAGGAACGTGTTGCTTCCATCTTCAGGATGAAGCTGTCAACGCAGTGCACTCACCATAAAGACAGAGGCACTAGGTTCCTTCGAAACGTCGGTAACAATTCGAGACTCCACAGCTACACCACTACCACAATCTGGTCTGTACGCTCCGAACGTACTGCGGCAAGATGATGTGGCGAGGGCTAAGGAAATGTAATTCTGCGGTGACAACGAATGTCACTTGTGTCCAGTCAGAACTAAATAACATTAGGCCCGTAATGCCTTGGAATGTGAAGCCGTACAGCCTGATACGCCGTAGTATTTGAGCAAGCTTGCTGTCTCCATATTCAGTACACCTATTCTACTCTGACACTGGGAGCACGTATAAGAACCTCAAATCTCAATTCCATTACTAATTATTTACCATAGAGTAAAACCAATTGTGTGACCTAGTTATGGATGGAAGGATGACATTTGGAAACGATACTGGAGAGAGAGGCCCAGGAATATGAACTGGATTGAAGTATCTCAGCGAAGGATGAACGGGCGGGCTTGTCGATACTAATGGCAGTTGAGATTCCGTGAAGGTGTGATATTCTTTACCAGCTGAACAGCCAAGTGTCAAGGGATCACGGACAATCCAGTACAAGTCAGTTACTTTATTAATCCTTCCGTAATTTAGCAACGCTCTTCCCAATGCATCGTCTAGGCTACACAGCATCACATGGCAGGATGCCAGTGAATAACGAAATGTAGGAACGCGGAAATGTTCTTTGTCTGGTTGAATACTAACCCATCTTTTGCCAAAAGTGAGGGAAAACACACACAAAAAAATTATTTCATGGTTCCCAGGTTTCGGGCAAAATTTAGAAACCGAAATTTTAAAAATAAGAACAGAATTTGGATGTCCCGTACGAACATTGATTTGTGATGATAACAGAAACTTATTATTATTATTATCATCATTGTAGTAGTAGTAGTAATAGTAGTAGTAGATGCTGTTGTTATTGTTGTTAAAGTATACATTGCTAAATATATAAACATATGAAACTTGGGTTACTTACACCTTGTTCGTTCCATGCACTGCGTTCCATGCGGCTGACCCATCAGTTCCACAACAAGGAGCAGAAACAATACATGCTGTTGAACATTCTTCTAAAGCCAGCATCCAAAAAGCCAAGTGTGTTATTGTGGTCTTGCAGGTAACAACATCGAGTATGGAAACCAGGCGATACATTTAAAACTGTACCCAAATTTAAAACATCCCATTTTATATCTCAGTATAAGTACAGTATTCGGACGATTATTAGTCCTTAATTATGCACGTTGCGTTCCTTACTGACCTACAAAATAGAGTGTAGTACTCTGTCGCTGGGCCAGAACAATGGAATTCAGAACAACTTTTCAGACAAAGGATAAAGTTGAATATTTTGTGGCCACCCTGATCACCGGCTCTAATAGTGCCGGACCTTTACAGTGGGGCTTCCTCACACAAAGTATAAGGTCGAATATTTTGTGGCCACCCTGATCACCGGCTCTAATAGTTCCGGATCTTTACAGTGGGGCTTCCTCACACAAAGTATAAGGTCGAATATTTTGTGGCCACCCTGATCACCGGCTCTAATAGTGCCGGATTTTTACAGTGGGACTTCCCCAGACAAAGGATAAGGTAGAATGTTTTGTGGCCACCCTTATCACCGGCTCTAATAGTGCCGGACCTTTACAGTGGGGATTCCTTAAAGTATAAGGTCGACTATTTTGTGGCCACCCTGATCACCGGCTCTGATAGTGCCGGACCTTTACAGTGGGGATTCCTTAAAACGAAAAGGCGTGTACCAAACCAATCCACCGAAGGATACAGCAACCGGAAGTGAATAACGAAAATGCCATCGACAACATCAGGATGAAAATTCTTAAACGCGTTGTTTGAAACATGGTCAGGGGGCCGACGTACGTGCTGAGGATAATGGACGACAACTCCACCGTGTTCCATGAATACTTACTTATGTTTCAAGTGCAGTGAGATATAAAATGCAGCCTTATATGTGGGTACGGTTTAAAACGCGCCAACTTGTAAAACGTTGTCATGCACATTCATAACTCTAAGGACTTAAAACACGTCCGGAAGTAAAGACAGCTAAATTAAGTCGCTAATAACAACTTTCATATCTGACTTGAAAAATGACGAATATAGATATAATTTTTATAATTTCCCGTGTTGGAAATAAAATATTTGTTAACATCGTGTATCGCTGATAACGTACATAAGAGAAACAATAACAGAAACATATTATTAATACAGCAATTACGATAAATACAGGGTTATTCAAAATGGTTGTCGGGGTACAATTGTCCAGCGGTAATTCCGCACCAAATTCGGGAAAAAAACCACCATCTGACAATTCCATTCGAAGGTGGTATGCACAGTTTCAAGAGACAGGGTGCGTGTGTATCCCGGAACTGAAGGTATGAATCAGAACCGCCACTGAAACCATCACCGCTGACATGCTACAAACAGTTTGGAACTAACTCGATTATCGTGTTGATGTTTGTAGAACCACAAAGGGTGCACATATAGAGCACCTGTAAGGTATGTAACAAAATCTTGGAGTGTTGTTCTATTAAATAAAAAAAAACATATACTCCTATCTCAAGTGTATTGTGTATGACAAGTTGTTAAAACCCCGACAATCATTTTGAATAACCCTGTATAAAGTGACTGTTATCGCCACTGCGATACGTGACGGTCATCTCCGCTCTAAGTATTATGTTTCCGAATTTTAGAGCTGGCAAGCTGACAAGCTGACAAGATTTGTTAAATATTTTTTTTTTTCAAAACCAAGTTGTATAATCTTTTAAAAAGCAGTAGGATCATCATTGACGCTGCTCTCAAAGCTACAGACAAGGACGAGGCATCATAAAATAAGCATTCAGCACATGCTTCACCACATAATGAACGAATACGAACAAGTTAATTGCGTCACAAAAAAAAAAAGCAAGGAAAAAAGAGATGAGGGGAAAAGAGTGACGGTGCGAATCCCAGACAAATAGTGACGAAGAACACCATTAAATTCTGACACAAACATCCATTAATTAATGTTCCATTGAAATGGGATTCAGAAGGGTATATGAAACTAATGGTAGAAATGGCTGGTAATGATGGAAATAAATCTAACAGCTACTTGAGGCTTCGCTTTCAAACCGAAATTGCATGGAATTTTTAAACGAGGTACAATATAAACACACAGCAGGATTTTTTTTTACAGAAATACTCCACTCTAGAGTTCAAAGGTTACATATACAGGGTGTTCCAGGAAGAAATGTCAATATTGTGGGAGGTCACAGTATCGGTCATTCTAAGTAAAAATGTTTATATGAACATGTGGCCTATTCCGAACGGTTTCTGTTATAAACATTATTGCTTAAAATGACCGATACTATGACCTCCCAGAATATTGATCCTTCCTCCTGGGGCACCCTGTATATACATCTTGACTGTCAAAATATAGCGGATATATGCACGATGGTCAGTTCTGTGTACGTATTGCATATACCCTCATGCGAACTAGGCAGGAAGGTCAGTCGATAAATGAGTTGTTCTGCGTATCAGTGTCACAGGAATTGAGACAGCCTACTTGATACAGTGATAAAACTAGAGTAACAGTGGCTCGAATCCCGAGAGCGAAACATATTTTTCTTTCCTGCATATAAAACAAATGGGCTTTGGGGTTGTAGCAAGACTCTCAAACTGGTACGACGGGGAGAGGGATCTTTTCCTGAGTCTAAAGCTGATATTTACCTGAACCTAGTATCAAGGTCAAGAATGTGTGGAGCCATACCTCAAATCCCCATCCGTCTTCATGGCGTGGTGCTTAATTAGGCGCAGGGACATATTTATGTTAACCGTGACTAGCCCCGACAATGATCAAAATGTCTACAAATCTATCAATGCAATTACGAAAAGACGATTTTTTCTCGTTTTTATTTGTGTGCCGGAAACGGCCAATTAAATGTGAAATAGAAAATGTTGGGTAAGTGGGAATTCTTGTCACGGATACACAATTTTAGTTCACCCAGCACCGTTAAAAGACGTAAATAATGAGATGTTGGGTGGTTGGATAGACAGATCGGGAGGATTAAACAAGAAATGTGAAAAGAATTTTAATGGCTTTCTGTAGAGGAATGTGAGGATCTCCCAGACTCCTGTCATGGGCGTAACGAATGCTGCAGTCTAAGCGCACTGGAGTATATAGAGGGCCTCCCGCAAGGGTCAGTTAGCTATTTAATCGGCCGTGAAACTCGACCGTAAAAAACTTGCAATATTTCGTTATGTCAGAACATACGCAAACATCTGGAGGGTGGGAGGTGGAATCGGTGAGGGGGGGAGCGAATATGTGTGATAATCTGGAGACATTATTTTGTAACGTTTCTACAAGTGCAGTAATGTGACTCAGTCACAAACACACACATAACAATCCAGCGGGTTTTCGAAATTAAAAGAGTTCAAGGGAAGGGAAACTTTTCCGCCCGCACCCAAAAACGGAATGAAGGTAAAGTTTCCCCGTGTAGGCCATAAAAATATATTGGTAGAGGCGTAGCTCCACTCATTCGTAACCACGGCAACAGAGGTATGAAGGCAGCTTCATCCTTCGCCCCAAAACGGAATATTAAATTAAAATAGGAACACAGCACGTAAAATTAAACGTGATTGCCCACAAGGCACACAAAACAAGAAAAAGAAATGATAACTTCTTAGTAAAAAAAAAAAAAGGTAAAGCAGTCCCATTACAGGCCCGAGGTGCCCAGAGGGTTCCAGGAAGTTAAGGTTCCCAGATTACGTGACAATGGCCCAGGATGGTGGTATGGTTGTCAGCCTTACGAACGGGCTGCTTTTTACCCCCAGGAAATGCTGCTGGTACTCATCTCTGTTAGAGGCTGAGTCGACCCCAGGGCCATAGTGCGATCGGAAGGATTACGTCAATGGAAAAATTCCAATGACACCATCTGGAATCGAACCAACGACCTTCCGATTTGTAGCACAGCACCTTAATCACTGTGCTACCGCGGTCCCCTTACGTTTTTAGTACATCACATATATAGTGGCTCTTGATAAAGAACGTACATCAGTCAATTACGTAAAAACGTTAAAGCGCGGTTTACAGCTTTAAACATTTATTTAAGAGGGGGCAAAATTTTTATCCTCACATTTTGTAAGAGGACGATGAGGATTACTTGCCTTTTAGCTAAAACAAAGAGCTTTGGTTATAGGTTTTGTGGACTGAAGGATAAACGTGAAGTGTGTGTGTGTGTGTGTGTGTGTGTGTGTGGTGTGTGGTGTGTCTGTGTGTGTGTGTGTGTGGTGTGGGTGTGTGGTGTGTGTGTGTGTGTGTGTGTGTGGTGTGGGTGTGTGGTGTGTGTCTGTGTGTGGTGTGGGTGTGTGTGTGTGTCTGTGTGGTGTGTGTGTGTGTGTGTGTGGTGTGGGTGTGTGGTGTGGGTGTG
>Ga0131853_10027089_pt1 | contig 10300 bp, 5 predicted proteins | sample TergutLab28metaG_FD_92764 | JGI IMG/M metagenome (GOLD analysis project Ga0131853, IMG submission 92764) | Labiotermes labralis P1 segment gut microbial communities from Petit-Saut dam, French Guiana - Lab288 P1 (version 2) (version 2) | ecosystem: Host-associated > Arthropoda: Insects >... | reverse complement strand
GGTGGCGGACGCTTGTGAGTGCGGTAATGAACCTTCGGGTTCCGTGAAATGCGGGGAATTTCTTGACTAGCTGCAAACCAGTTAGCTTCTCAAGAAGGACTCTGCACAATGGAGTAAGTAAGATGCACTAATTTGTCAAATTTATTTTTGGAATAAAACTCTACATTGTTCGGACAGTTCCTCTGTCCATCATCAGGAGTTTTTCACTGTACACACAGCAATGGTATATGTCATAGAGGTTACAGCTACAGCTTGCGAGCAGGATCAGGACGCAACTGCAGTTCCGTCCTGATCCTGCTCGCAAGCAGTAATTGTAACCTGTATGACATATACCATTGCTGTGTGTACAGTGAAAAACTTCTGATAATGGACAGAGGAACTGTTCGAAACATGTAGTTTTATTCCAAAAATAAATTTGAGAAATTAGTGCATCTAGTTGGCTTTATTATAAGAGTTTATCACGATTATAAGAGTTTATCACGAAACACGGTCACCTGAATGTCAAATTCTGCTCCGTTCTCCAGCGTCAGGACTGTAATGGAGGAATCAGGATTAAAACTTGCCACATTGTCCGCGCTTCTTCTTTGCATACTGGGTTTGTGAAGGATCCTGCCACTTCCCAATAAATACCGTCAACACGCTAACAATATTCAGTGCAAAATTCATTTCAAATATTTAATTTCAGTGATCGAAAATTTTGTTAATATCGTTAATAAACACAGCACTTAAAACACATTGTAGCTTGGAATTTTTGACCAAAGTTTAATGATACCCTCGATTGAATAAAGTATAAAATGAGTTCGTTTTATAACATTCGAATTCATCTATAAATTAATTTCTTAAAGCTTATACATTTTCCACTAATTTTTGCGATGACTGCTGACGTCATGATTGATAATATCTTTACCATACTCACCACGTACTAATGATATTATTTGAATGGAAGCATCACGATGTGCTCTCAACGTAATATACTATTATATAGTGTACGTCAGCACAATCACTTTATTATATAAGGTAATACAAGGCTACATGTTTCGACTATAACCTAGTCATCTTCAGGCCTATATTAACAATTGTGTTACCAGATACTATGCACACTTTGGGATCCCATCGTGTTTACATTCGTGGAATATGTCTGATTAAAACGTTTGTCTAAATGTGTGATGTGCTAGTACAGGATTGGGTGCGTAAAATTTTACAGGGAGAGTCTCTCGCTAGAGGCCCCAAACTCTTGTCTATAAAAAGTTATGTTATTGAGATAATGACTTGAAAATTTATATATACATACCGGGAACGATGCAAAATAGGACCTGCTCATAATCGATGCTGAAACTGGTCTCCTTTCACTTCCAAGCACATTTGAATGCGTTTCTCCAAATTCTGGAATACTTTTCCCAACGTGTCGATGTTGACGGCTTGAATCTCTTGGCGTATAGCGTCTTTGAGTTCTTGGATTGTGCGGGGTGTATTTTTGTACACTTTGCCCTTCAATAGGCCCCCAAAGAAAGAAGTCGGCAGGTGTTAGATCGGCTTCCCCTTGTCTAACTTTTTAACCAATTTCTGGATGCAACACTTCGATGGTGCACGTCTTTCACCATATTCCGTTCGAAATGCCGTCTGGCATGCTTTAAATGAACCTGTTTGCCAGTATTTACGAACGAGAAACCCGCGCTGTTCGACTGTATACATAGACAATAGTTTGGGGCCTCTGACGAGAGACTCACCCTGTATAATAAAGTGATTCTGCTGACGTACACTATATAACATTACATTAGAATGATATTATGTTTACCGTATTTATCACACTTCGGTACAAATGCCGCTTCTAGCTGCCGCCGGACTGCTACAACTAGTCTTATTATACGGAACATCAAATTTAAAAGAGTGAGAACTGAAACGTGAAGTCTTTAATGTACTCTGTGGCGCGTACAGACATACTGTAATTTTCGATACTGTAATCTGTAGTCATTCGGGTCTATACAACATCTTATGTCTATGGCCAGCTCAGTCAGTACTTTCTTCGGAACAACTTACGTTGCAGTTACCTATCTATCGAAGAATACAAATTGCATTGCCCGTGAGGAAGAACACAGTAACGCATCCAATTTCCTTAGCTTGTTTCCGGGATGCAGCGCTACTGTGGATTTATTTCTACTCTTTCTAGTCCGGAAATGGGTTTGTCTCTTTTATTTCCTACATTTTGGTGCAATTTTTGTTTTCCTTATACACTCTCCATTCTCCTGCAATGCAACAGAATCCACACATTTTGCGTTTTGCATGTTCTTAAACGCGGTGCCCTTTCCCCGTTCTTACAGTCAAACATGTCTTCGAGTGGCCCTCCACTTTCAATCTTGTTAATATTCATGTAATGAGAAATTGGAGTTCGATTCCCCTCTGGAACATGATACTTTCCTCTTTCTCACAGTGGCAGATCCCATCCAGCATCCTCTCAACGGGTATGGAGTTAATTTCCGAGGGCAAAGCGGCCGAGTTTAAATCTTGTCACTCGAATTCGTCTACTGCCGAATGTTAAGAACCTGTGCAAATGTGCTTCTACTTCCACACAACCGTCTGTCTTTATGTCGCCATGTTTACTGAGCACTAAGGAACATTTTACATTTTAATATTGAAATCACGTAACCAGAAATGTTCGGTGTACCTACGCTAAACGAACAAATATTGCACGTCCTAGAGAACAAAGTGGTAAGGCCAGTATTGAAATCCACAGGAGAGTAAGTAGAAAAAACCTTAATACGTATAATTACCTGATGGGAAAAGTATCAAGTTGTAAACTGCTGAACGTGGTTGGAGATACTGTGTAAATGGATACTGGATATTCTGTAAGGCTTTCTAACGACACCGTTTCAGATGCATAATGTAATATTGAATAAAGGCGAAGAAAGTTAAAATAATTTTGAATTTTTTTTCTGTCTCTCTCTCTCTCTGTCTTTGTTTCTCTGTTTGTTGTGGTTAGTATGGTTTATTTCCGTACCATTTAACTCACATGGCTGGGTAAGTTAAAACGAAGGGATGAGAAGAGAAGCAGTTGCTGACTTACATGAAGTACTATTGCAATTCACCACAGTAAAATCTGTATGTATTCATTACTAAGACCACCTTTTCAGTGCAGTTTAGGGAAATAATCGCCATGTTTCTAAGAATTGAAACGTAACACATCAACACACTACGAGGAAAGATTCAGATTATTACAAAAGATAAAATCTAGCAGAAACTCTGCTTTCAACAGTTAATTTGAGACGAATTAATGTACGTGCTGTCTCATTTGTCAACAGGTTATATAAGAGTGACAATCATTTTCTTACTTGTGAGGTTATCACAGCTATATTAGTCTTAAAAATAACCACTGAATATTGTCGTACTCTTTCCCTTTTCTCTCCACACACCTCTAATCTCTCCTGTATTTACACCCACAAGGATTTTGGGTCGCAAAAAACAAAATGAACGTAATATATGCCGTTTTGCAAATACACCAAATCTCTCCTGTATTTACACCCACAAGGATTTGGGGTCGCAAAAAACAAAATGAACGTTTTGCAAATACACCAACACCCATGGATATTCTGCCTTCCCCTCTATTCATCTTCTGGCAGGCACAATTCTATGTCCACTCCCATTCTTCTGTTTTTACTTTTAGCCGTTATTCATGTGTCATTATCTGGATCTCTATAAATTATCGTGGCTTAGTCGCTGCCCCTCCGGCTCGCCAGCTCCCACTGTATTTCAAGTACAGACAGTCTCTCGTCTGGAGAGATCTTCGGAGACTTTTTGCCGCAATAGCGGAAAATCCTACATTGTAACAGATGAATCAATAGCAGGTGAGACTTAAAGCTGTAGGAAGCTTGAATGAATGGTGGAGCTTCTTCGGAGACTTTATGGTGCACTAGTAGCCATTTTTCACAAACCAGCGCAGTGGTTGGATCTATAGATTTGAACTCGGCAGGGCCAGGGATTGAATCCCGTTTGGAATGTTGGCTAAACTAGCTGAGATTTCTAGTGATGTATTTCAGTACCAAAGAATAAATTGAGGGATAGCACATTCCATCGGTAATGACACCGTATTTCTGCGTCCCTTCTTATTCAAATGAAGTAATTCTCCTCCTTTTATGTTCCTACCATGCATATTGAAAATAAATGTTTATTATATACCAACACATGCACAAGTAAGTGGTGTAAATTTATATTAAATTACTCCTACATGTTTCGATGTCAATACGCCTTCAGGGACTTTACAAGTCGTGTTAGCTAAAGTTATGAACTATTAAAATTATGAAATACAATGTAGTAATGTGCTGTTATGACAAAATCTTGGTAAATGTAGCCGTATATGTAATTCCTGGTTAGATGTGTGTGTGTGTGTGCGTGTGTGTGTGTGTGCGTGTATGTGTGTGTGTGTGTGTGCGTGTGCGTGCGTGTGTGTGTGTGTGTGTGTGGTGCGGAGTAAACAGTCCGGTTCCTGTTTGCTCCCCCCTCCCCCCCACACACACACCTAACCAAGAATTACATAAGCGGCCACATTTACCAAGGTTTTATCATAACAACACACTACTATATTGTATTTTATCATTTTAATCATTCATAACTTTAGCTAACACGTCTTGTAAAGTCCCTGAAGGTGGTTTATTGACATCGAAACGTGAAGGAGTAATTTAATATAAATTTACAGTACTTACTTGTGCATGTGTTGGTATATAATAAATATTTATAATCCTCCTTCATTTGACAAGGTGCATATTTTTTTATACTTCTCAATAACTGTCTAGAACAGGCACTGAAAATGTTTTAAAACTACTGCTTGGCATTCGAGAGTTTCCCATTTCGAATCTTCACTTGGGCACAAACTATACTCGCAGCTAATTTTTAGTGTTGGCCGTATCACTACAAGTGAATTGTTAGTAACTTAACTTTCAAACAGACCTCTCTAACGTTGTATGTTAAACGGTTACTTACACTTAATGACACAATTTTCTTACATAAGTAAGAGTTTTGATAAACAGCAGACATTCAAACAACTAAACAAAACTAAAAATTTCAGAAGCTGCCAGGTTATCAGCTGGTCAAGAAAGTCTTTGTCTTTCACAACAGATGAAGAATTTTTACCTTGTTTACAAAATAAAAGCTACGCCATATTCCTGGGTCACAATTCAGCCTGCATTTTCAAGTTATATTTCTTTAAAATCCAACAGAATATTATTTTTTCTTTAAAGTTTTTTCTCCGTTTGTTCTCCTACCGTAATTTATTCTGATTAATATTTGCTGTGCAGTTCTCACCTCACCCATCCATGCTACATGTTTCATCAACATATTCTTCCTTGACTTGGCAAACAGTACACGTCATATCTGGCGAAACCTACAACTCGCGAAGCTAGATGTTTCTACATTGTTTAATGACGCTCTCAATTGCGAAGATTAGGTAAATCGGAAATTCTGAGCCTGTTAGTATGGACAACAAAAGGTTGTGAAGTGGTAAGGGTTCTTACACTCATATTCCTATCAGTGCATTATCAATCGTACTGAACCTTCTCTTTCTAAGATAAACGGTAAATTTCACAACCATTGAAATTTTACTGTCTGAAGGGTAAGTACCCCAGCAGCATTACGTCATACTGAAAGTGTTTCCGAGAATATCTAATCTAAACAATCATATCGAACAATATTTCTGAGAAAACTGTTATCTTCATGAGAAAGTTTTCACCTCATAATACATAGACCTGGAATTGTACGGTGTGAGGAGCCAGATTTGAGCTCCATGTAAATCAGGGATGTCCAAAGTATTTTGCAGAAATGGGCAACATTCGTTATTTTGGGCTTGTTTGCAAGTCGCACTGTAACCGCCTAAAATATTAAGGGACTTTTCACAGTACGTATAGAGCATATATACAAATAATTCACAAATGTGGCCGCGGGACGCGTGACAAAACAGGGCGGGCCGCATGAGGCCGCGGGCGCTAGGTTTTGATACCCCTATCGCAAATTAAAGGATTACTGTAGACAGGTGTGTACACCAAAGTCCAATTTATGTCACAATTTAAAGTGCATCCCCAACTATTATAAATCCCACAAATAATTTTATGTAAAATTATGCCCAAAATCGTGGTCACACATTCACTAAAATTTGAGAAACAGTTGTTAAGTAAGGATTGTGTATTAAAACGTCCGGAAAAAATCACCCCAACTAGCTGATATGAAATTAATTTGGGACTCCTAGTGGTTACAACAAGCACCTACTATGCAGCCCATCTGCATGCAGATTAATAGACCAGCAAACAAAGTGAGACGTAACAAGTCGCTTTGCCATGTTATTACGCTGGCTGACGCGGTGGGGATGTGCTCTATACCGCGCAGTTGCATGTTCTGTTCTGGCAGATCAGCTTTAACAAGCAACACAAGAGACAGAAGGTTTTTCCAGTATAATACAGCAGTGATTTATTTCAATCATTGATAACCTCAGGACTAGGAATTAAATGTCCAGTATTCTGAATCCACACTCAAAATAATTCAACATTCAATATCACTACTGTTTACTCTTTTCTCTTCAAATTGTAATGATAATGTTACGTCAGTCAAACGACGTCCAGTGCTGACAGAATATCTCTAGAACTGCAAGTTGGACCAGCAACGTTTGGTGTTTACTAAATTTACACAAGTGCAGGGTTAACCAATCACATTCGCGGAGAGAGCAACGTAACTGGAAATTGGAAAGGACAGGACGATGAAAAATTAAAACCCAGTAACCGAAGAAGAAATTTACGTACGTTCACCGTTAAATATAAACACTGTCTATACAATACGACCTATTTTAAATTAAATATAAATTCGACCTGCAAAAAAAAAAGCAACCGAGTAACAACGCTTCTTGTTTTACAAATAACAATTTTATCAAAAACTGCAAGTAAGTTTTAAAAATGAACCATTGCATTACGTTCTGCTCTTTTCTACAGACTGCAACAGACATTTAATGTGCTGCAGTGCGCAAGTATATATAAAAACTAACAATATCACATTTTGAAGTTCACAGTAAAGGGGGGGGGGCGTCGGGCGAAGAAACCCGTTTTTCCTAAATTTTTATTTTCATTAGATGGCTGTCAACGACGTTCCTTAAAAACCAAATAACACACCCTGTTATTTTATAATACATACATACAGACCATTTAACTCTATCGCTGGTACAGTTTTTCCCTCTCATGACCAAAACGTTCTTTGCGAATTTGCAAAAAAATAAAAATCCTACCTTTCTTCAACACATTTAGAGGGGGGAGGCTTAAACTATGGAGCCTTTCTGTGGTCTGATTACTTATCTCATTATAAGACTTTTAAGTTTTTCAGAACAGAACCTTAGAAATTCCAGTGCCAAAGAATACATTAACTGGGGCAACTGAAATTCAAAGTGTAGAATATTTTAAATTTAATATTTAAATACTGACAAACACAACAGAAGATACACCAATTACGACAGGAAAATATTTAGATTTCAACACGTTATATGCAAATTTTCAGTAAGCTGAGGGCAGATGATACTGTTTATTGTATGAAAGTTTTTATTTCTCCATCTTTTTTTAAAACCAGTAACATACGATTTCTTAGAAAAGAAAATATTATCAATTACTTAAAACTGTTTAAATATTTTTTTAAATCCTAGGGAACATTATCAGGAAAGAGTCTTAAAAGTAGCCAGGACCTGTGTCACATACCTCCCAAAATAGCCATTCGGCTCTAGGCATATGTACCCTACGCATTTCAGTATCTCGTTAAGCAACCCCAAAAGTAATCGATTAAACAGCTGGCAATTACGCAAAATTACAGTCTGTCTCCTTAAATACAATTAAAGTATTGCATGAGAAACTGTCTTCAGTTCCAAACGTCATTTCAGACCAGTAGATAGAATGATCTTTGGCAGGCTCCTATTATCTGTACTCCGCTATTTTCATTATGATTACTGTCGATTAGAAGTCACTGTGGCGCCACTCAAACTCCGCCATTTTGTGGCCAGACAGGATGATGCTACCTACTATGGAACACTGAGTCCACACAAGACTCCACCCCTCTTGGGGATTGAGAGGCTGCCCCACGGGAATGCGCCACGCAGCCCTACACCCCCTCCCCCACATTCTGGTTCCCATGGGAACCGACTACGATGACGACCAGGAGGGGATTCGATTCGATGATCTGACGCTCTGCATCACAGTTGAGGACAGCGCACTACAGAACAATCAATTTCTTGTACATTATTTGAGGGACCTCATATACGCTCTTAAAGTCACACAACAGGCACGCTACACTGTTACAACTGCGAAAATGTTATAATCACATGCGAAAATGCGTTCATGAGCCCACAAAGTTAATGTGAATTCTAAAAATTTTTACCTGAACTCACCAGCCACTGGAAAGGACACGACCAGCTCCCGTTAGTAATGACGGTTAATATGCTTTTCATAACCTTCATTAAGTCGAAATTTTGATGAACTTAACATTTATTTAATGTTCACAGAAAGTCGTACAGTATTATAATTTATAAGGCTTATGATGTTCTGTTGAAATAATTCAGAAAGTTCTGAAATATCTTTATGTGAATAAATTGTGTGACATTGATGACAAAGCCACAGGTGTCATTGTTAGGTCCTGGCTTCGACATTCCATAAGGAAGCTACTGTATGCCTTGCCTTCTGTCCAGCACTCAAACTTCGACCGCAAAATTAAACAAGTACTGTTGTAGCTGATAAGCTAGTGCGTGAGAAAATTCAATGCTTGTTACTAATAAATGAATGTTGAATAATATGTAATCAAAACCATTATATCTGTCTAATGATTTACATCAATACGCATCATGGTGCATATTGACGTAAATCTTTAAACAAATAAATTGCCTAAAATGCACGGTATAAACAACAATGTGAAATAGCTCCTGCCCAAAAAGAAGACGTTATCAACTTATGGTGCACATTGTGGAAAATCTTCAGACAAATAACTTAATCGATTGCGCGGTGTAAGTAACCATGTAGACCATATAATGCAGACCAATAAAACACAACTCTGTCAAATTTAACTTAATTTTTACATAATGATATTAAATTTAACAAAGCTGCGTTTAGTTGGTCTGCATTATACAAATTTATCACAATTCAAGGTACAAATGACATAAAATTAACAACACAAAATCAGTGTAGTGTCACAAGTACTGGACTTACTACGTTTACTGTCATGCCACCTTCAAGGTTACAAAGCACTAACATCAGTGAATTTTCGACCTGAGAAGCTGAATGCCAATCTTATACTCCGGACGATCCCTGCTTATTAAATCCCAAAGGTACGCTCCGTTACTACACCCTAACCTCAGCTGGAACTAACGTTTTCACACCGTCACGAAGATCCATTTTAATATTATCCCCCCGTCTACGCTTAAACTTATACCGCCCTAGCTGTCTCTTTCACCTGTCATTCTCCGTTACCTTGACAATGGCTCCAGTACCATCTCTGCATTAAACACCTAAAAAGCGAACACATGCTGAATATCTGCATGGCACGATTCCCCCCCCCCTTTTCCCTCTTAGTTGTTCTCTATTCGATCCACTCATTCTCCACAAAATTCATTCTAAAATACTTTCAACCTCTTTTGTTCTTTCATAGACAAATATGCACATTATTTTCCTAGAGCAGGTAAATTATGAACTTAGTACTGTACATTCAATTATCGTTTAGAAAAAATACAAAAATATTAATTATAATATGGTTACATTATAAATCTAGACATCTTCCACATTAACCCTTCTGTAAATAGAACACAAGTTACTTTCACTTCAGGAGGGTACGAACTGGCTTACCAGATCATCAGTGCAATTCGTTTAGGAAATCTCTTGATGTTTCACAAACTTTTGTAAAGTGGTTCGTATGGGCTAACGTAATGTAGAATTAAACGTATATAAGTTTTGAGACTGTGACCCTTGCTTCCAGCTAATTACTGATGCCCAGTACTCTAATTAGCAACGTCGGACTTAGTGTCTGTAGGTCTTGTCAGAACACGGGTCCCAGGAGGTACGATCGGCTTGCCTATCCTCCTCTGAAGTGATGATACGCTACAACGTACGAGATAAAACGTCCCTTTGAAACGTATCGTACAGGATGTTACCCTTTAATAGGCAGGTAGGAGGAAGTTGGATGTTGGTTCTGAAACAGAGGATGGAACCATCCGCGCGAGAATTGATACTGAAAAACTTCTCAAACCGATCAGGGCTGAACTGAATGAGATTAAAATATCATAACATGAAGGTGGAACAAGTCAATT
>Ga0131853_10027088_pt1 | contig 10300 bp, 7 predicted proteins | sample TergutLab28metaG_FD_92764 | JGI IMG/M metagenome (GOLD analysis project Ga0131853, IMG submission 92764) | Labiotermes labralis P1 segment gut microbial communities from Petit-Saut dam, French Guiana - Lab288 P1 (version 2) (version 2) | ecosystem: Host-associated > Arthropoda: Insects >... | reverse complement strand
TAACGAGGAGCTAAATGATTTGTACCCCTCACCCAATATTGTGCGGGTGATAAAATCGAGATGAATGAGATGGGCAGGGCATGTGGCGCGTATGGGTGAGGAGAGGGGGTGTATAGTGTCTTGGTGGGGAAACTGGATGGAAAGAGACCACTGGGGAGACCTAGGCGCAGATGGGTGGATAATATTAGGACGGATCTCCAGGAGTTGGGATGTGGGTATATGGACTGGATTGGGCTGGCCCAGGATAGAGACAGGTGGCGGACGCCTGTGCGTGCGGTAATGAACCTTCGGGTTCCGTGAAATCCGGGGAATTTCTTGACTAGGTGCAAACCAGTTAGCTTCTCAAGGACTCTGCACCATGGAGTAAGAAAGTAAGTAAGTAAGTATAATATTCGGAGGGGGAGGGGTGGCGAAGAATGGGGGGACAGAGAGAAGGTGGGTTCCGTTTTGGTGTTCAGTCATTGTGAATGACGAAGTTTTACCCTTAACCTGCTAACGTGGAAAATATAGTGAGCTCCTAATAATGTCAGCAGATGGCAGATGGTTTTTAATTCGGCGTTTAAAGGGTTAAACTGACCGTGAGGTACGCACTGGTAATAGGATCCGCAAGCTAATGTGGTCAGTGGTAATCATTTCATGCCATACGCCACATATACCTAAGTTCTGGGCCTCACAAACTTCTGTATCAGCTAAAATGCATGGAATTTTACGCCCACTCTCGCACACGATGTGAAATGTGCTGTGCATTACACACCAAGCCAGCAGGAGTAAATTAAATTATTCAGTGTCGTGTCCTTTAAATCCCCCATTACTTTGTACTAATCCTGTATTATTTGAGAAATATCTCTGGCTAAAGTCGTTCATACGAAAGGATGGGGCCGTTGTTCGTGTGAGGGAGGGTGGTTAAAGGGATTCGGGGTAGTGGTATGGAAGATATGAAGGCGTACAGTATTTATTTGATTCCCGAAACTATCTGCTTTATCCACGTAAGCTGGAGTATATGGCCGGGGACGGCATTACAGAAGTACATTCAGGACACCTAAGACCGAGAAGGGATGAAGAAGGTGGACAAGGTGCTGTCCGGACTATTGTAAAGAACGCACAGAAAAGTTTTAAACAGGCAACTACCAGCTCACATAATTGTCTTAAAATATCTTCCTCCGTGTGGTTTGACGACAGAGTATTTGAGTTCACTATACTTTGAAGTTTTGTAAACGCAACAAAAACAAAGTTTTTAGTCACCCAGACTGCAGTTTAAAACGCCAACAAACAACTTCGAAACCCGTAAAGATATGTATAAATGTGTGTGTGTGTGTGTGTGTGTGTATGGGCTGCACGGTCCGGGATCGAATCTTGGTGGGGACGAGATTTTCAGCCCGTCCAGACCGGCCCTGGGGCCCACCCAGCCTCCTGTAAAATGGGTACCGGGTCTTTCCTGGGGGTAGTAAGTTGCGGCCGGGCCGTGGTGCTGGCCACTCACCCCCTTCTAGTGCCGCGGTCATGGAGGAGTAGAGCTGTACCTCTACCCACCCTCTGGCCACACCGGGCCTTAACGGGATCACTTTACCTTTATATGTATATGTATGTGTATATGTATATATGTGCGCGCGCGCGCGCGCGTATGTGTGTGTGTGTGTGTGTGACTTCCAGTATAAACTGCCGTAGGACCATTTAACTTCTGTAAGCTGCACGTTAAACTAAACGGCAATCCATGATCTTAAAAATTTTGACATAAGTGGTGCCAGATATTCCCAAAGAAGACTTCCTCTAACAGTTTCACAAGCACGCCACAGAAAATCAATTGAATGTCCATATGCGATTCGCGGTCTACAGTTCATCTGTCTCTCATATAATGCACATTATATTAAAGTTTACATCGCGCTGAGATCGATTCATGTACTTTTCATTTCGCTATATTACAACTTGCTGCCTGCTCCCATAACAGTCTTGCCTTCACATTCAGCAAAGCAGAAATACGCGATTACACTGGAAACCAAATACGTGAAAAAGAAAAATGGTGTTCCGCGGAGTGAGAAAGAAGGATATCATCCAAGTATACGAATGAATTCGATTGCTTTCCGCTGTGCTCTAGTTTGGAAGTGATAGAACAACGAAAGTGGAAGAAATATGAAAGAAAGGAAAGAAAGAGAGTGAGAGTAAGAGAAAACTTATTGGAGTGAATGGGAACATTCTCCCTCGTAGCGCGCTCACTCCCCGGTCCCTGACACCGTATTGATTAAGCGCTGTACCCAAGTTAGCACGAGTGAGACTGTCACACTGCCTAATCCGAAGTACAAACGTAGAACTCCGCATGCAACAAACAGCATCCAAGCATCCCATATGGAAGACATTTTGGCGGTTTAGCGTTAATACAGACAGCATATGTTGACATGGATATACAACTGCATGAGAGGTATAAAAACCTTCCATAGCTACTACAGCCGGCCGGTACATACAGTTGAAGTGGAGAAGCCTTCCAATTCAGCCTAATTGACGAAGACTTTGAGGGAAAAACAGAATTCAAAAACTTCCATAAAACTTCCTCCCCAAAAAGGCAGAACAAAGAATCCCCAAGAACACATACACACACAAAAAAAGGAAACATGCACTCTGGTATATAGATCCCACAATGAAGCCCTTATGAAAATATTGTGCGGCAAAAGAGTAATGAAACCGAAATGTAATAAAAATGAGGGATGTGTTGGTATGGTTATTAATCACTGACCTCAAAACAACCCCCAACGGACCGAATACAGTTACGACTGCATTCACACTAACTTTCAAACCACTTTAAAGACTCGCCTTCAGTGGCACGTTTAGTTTCAAGCCGGAAAACCAGGAAAAGGTCTCGTTAAACCATGTCAGGGGAATATGTGGGGTCACTTAGCACTGTGACCTCATTTTCGTATATGCAAGTCCTTGCGTTTATCGCTGTGTGACAAGGCGCGTTGTCACGTAAAAGCAGCCAACATTCCGTTCTGGGCTCACACGCCTGATTCTTGCTAACAAAGTTGCAGTGTCTGTAGCCTGTCCTTCCTTCGGCACGAATTCCTTACATATCATCCATCCAGAATCCAAAAATGTTTACTTCGCTTCGATCTCGTTATTAACATGTCATACTGTGTACAGACAAAGCCTACGATGACGTCAGACCGCTAGATTGAGTAGCTCGTACATAGTAAACTAAAATTTGAAGGAAGCCTTTTTTTATTCCGGCCAACGACTGGTTAGATCTTAAGTTCGGTACTGTCAGAGATGTTTAAAGACACTGAACCTAAACTATATTCCAAATCATATTCCAACATTTAGTGTAGGCCAGGGGTCCATAAATTTTCCTAAAAGTCTAAAAGGCATCTGAAAATTCTATTCGCCAGAAAGGTGACATGAAGCACGCTCCATACTGAGGGCCCACAAATATTAGGCGCCATCGTATAAAATTTAGTCGCCCGGGCGACATGGCGCCTGGGATCTGTGACACCCTGATGTAGTCAATCTACAGAACGGAATAAATACGGAAGATAATTCCGTTGAGACTAACACTACGTAAACAAAGTTTACTACGCATGTTCTTGTTTGTACTTCACTTCACACGAAGAGCGCGACGAAGCAGCGTTACGGTGGGCTAGGAAAGTATCACTCGTGGGGCTCCAGGACAAACAAATTCACTGGTGAAAATTTGGGTGAAATCAGGCGCGCATAATAAACTAATACTGCACTGTAACTACCAAGGCTGATACAATGGCGGAACTGGCACAATACATACAGGCGTAAAGTCGAAATCCCCGAAAGGAAGAGACCGTTTGGGAAGGACAGGCGTACATGAGTAAAGGTAAAAGGCGAATATATCCCCGTGTGCTCTTAAGAGGAACATGGCTTTGTGGAGGTATACCCCCTACATGGGGGTGAGTGATCAGCTTCACGCCTCAACTGGTTTACCCCTGGGGAAAGAGTCTCCGGTGTCCACTGAACAGGACACGGAGCGTTGATGGGAGATTATTACAATGAATCATAAAGTGAGTATGATGAGAGTGTGGACTGGACTTATCTGGCTCAAATGAGACTAGTGCGCATATACCTCATGTTGCGACGCTATACAATGCTGCCTAACAGTACACAAATCATGTTACGACTCTATACAATGCTGCCTAACAGTACACACATGTTACGAAGCTATACAATGCTGCCTAACAGTACACAAATCATGTTACGACTCTATACAATGCTGCCTAACAGTACACACATGTTACGAAGCTATACAACGCTGTCTAACAATACACACATCATGTTACGAAGCTATACAATGCTGCCTAACGGTACACACATCATGTTACATAGGTTGTAAACTGCTACCTAACACGATGCACATCATGTAACAAAGGCTGTGAACGCTACGTGACAGTACACACAATATGTTTCAATCGCCGCAGACAATTACAGCACCTCAACAGTATAAATGGATATTAAATCCAACAAATTCTGATGTTAAAGAACGGCTTTTCATTAATGCAACCCTTCGTTTTGCTCGTTAAGCACTGAATTATGCAGCGTAATTTCCTGGTAAATATGTTCAGCCTTCGTCCACGTCTGTTAACCTTTTATATCTTAGCTATTACTTGTCCGTACCACCAGTTTTAAAAACCAAAATTCTACATTCTGCCCGCAGTATATTTGTGTGTTTTGTGTGGATCTCGTAACACAGAATTTTGGCCCACATAGCATTCAGTAACTGGTTTTATAGACGAGATTGGAAGCGTTTACTGTGCGGTAAGAACTCCGTCTTTAAATAGAACGGATTACGTTTCGTCCTTTGAGGGTTTCACTGACGTCAGATCGAGATCACACAGCTCTTCTTGGCTAATTAGGGTATACTTAACTCATTCTATCCTTAAACAACAACACAGGCACTACAGCAGTGTAGTTACACAGTCAACAATGTGGTACTGAAAACAAACTGGACTGCCCATAATGCTACCAATCATGTCAAGCTTCTTTACGAATTCATACTTATTTATAAACAAAAACCGATGTGGCTAATCAAGAACAACAATTATTTAGCCTGTGTTGAAATACGACAAAAAAAAAGAGGGCCAATGATAGTGGATTTTCTATTACAGAGATTCGCGTCATAACAGGATTTATGTGAAGGTACTAACCAGATTGCATTGCACACTGACAGTCAATGGTTTGCATTTCACGGCGATAACCATCATACTGTCTCCTAAAATATGACAAGGCAGGCTGCTGGACACGTAACGACGTTTCAGGAAAACCAGTTGCTTCATTATTATTCAGAATTGTGGGTAAATATTTAAAGAACTAAACGGCGACACGTACCACGTTGTCTACACATTCTACAGGAAATTACAATTATAATAATCTCAAAATATGTTCCAAAACTGCCCACCAAAATGCCACACACAACTTTCTGAGAAAGGTATTAACGAAACTTGGGTTATTATTTTATTAAATACACATCTACAATTGGACCACCAGTGTCAAATCCGCAATTTTCGGGTTCGGACTGTTGTTTTTGTCAGCTAAATGTCTAAAAATTCATAGCTGGACATCACACATTTTGTTACAACTACATTCGTTTCTGACGAAAGGAACGAAGTACGAAATCTGTCCTTTAGGTCTAAAGACAGCCTTCATTACAAGAGGACGGCCTCCACATCGGGACAAATAAACCAAATGTAAAGTTCACTAACACAACTACCATTTCTGGGCATGTAACAAGCAACCGTCACTGGTCGATAGCACTACACTCAGCTGCATGGAGATGACCCTTTCTACGAAGCCAATAGTCCTTCAGACGATACAAGAAACTTGCCATCTTCTCAAAAACATGCTTCATTGTTATATTCACATCCCAACACCGAAGCCTATTCTGTCCAGATGGTATTCTACACGGTCAACCTTCGTAACTTTGTTGCCCCGACGCTCAGTATGAGAGGTAATCCTCTTCCGGGAAACGGGTGTGGTTCACCGAATCACATATAGTTTTAATTATTGTCTTTTCACTTACGTTTTATTTATTCATTTTATTCTTGATATAAAGTAATGGAGCGCTATATCCAGTAAAACAACTAGATCATTTCTAGTTAACTGACAGTCACTTCTCTGCACTCCTACCTATACCACACTCGTAGGCGACCGACTTCCCTACTGGACTGCTAGTGTCCGTTATCAGCTTCTAACGTTTTCTAATTTAAATCTCTCCCCTCCTTCCTATCGCCAAAGTTCCCGAATATACGCTGACAGATTAACTTACAGTGCATGCTACGAACCCTCCGTAACTGAAGCCAGCAATCCTAAGAAACAACTACACTAAAAATGATCGGCTACAGTATCATACCCCAACATCTTCTTTCAATGAAATCCATTTTCATGTTGTCACACCACAGGCTAAATCTCTTTGTTCGTCAGCTTTACCAAATAAAAAATCTACATGCTAATAGCTTTTTTTTTTAAAAAAATCTCAATTTAACCTTATAAATTCTAACGGTACTGCCAGGTTAAACACAAACACACTGCTTTCTGCCACACAGTATATTTAAGTGTTCCGTTATTCCCAAAAACAGCCACAGTTTCCTTCTAAAAGAGTAAGAGCACTTTTCTGACCAGTGCTCCCCTATTTCCAAAAGATCATTGCTTTTTGGAACCTTCCCAGACTTGGCCTGTCTATCCTTCTGGTAAGGGCAACGTGTATTATGAAGGTGTGTATGAAGCAACGGTCGAATGACAATGGACGAGAAAACCGAAGTACCCGAAGAATACCATATCCCAGTGACACTATGTCCACAACAAATCTCACATGAACTGACCTAGAATCGAACCCGGGTTCCCCGGTGACAGGCCGGAGACTAACTGCCTGTTTCCTTGTGCAGCATTTACCGACTGGACTTTCTAATGGTTAGACTGTGTTCTCCGTGAGGTACGTCCCCCAACTTTATACAAAGCATGGCTGCCTCGTTCGCAGATTTCCGCATGGCGGTTTCGCAGACACGCGAGAGAATTACTCTCACCACTCTCGTGCATCGCGGTGAATTTCCCTCGCTTACTTGTGGTCAAGTCTGCAAAGCAAAACACGAAAGCGTGCGTCACCAGCAGCCACCTAAATACCGTAGGATACGGAATGGAGATCAACTGTAATTTTATTCATTTTTAGAATCGGTAACGGTGGAGTACATGCAGATAAAGCGTCTAAAACAATAACATAGGGAAACTGTCTCTGTGAGAGAACGTACGCTTGATGAATATGCTGGACACGGAAATGAGAACTGCTGCGGACGGACGCCAATTATACTGTAAACAAATCTATGATCCGTTTTACCGGGGAAAAAGAAGAAAAGATCAGGGGAAGTTTTAAGACCACTGTTAGGTCGAGTGAGAAGAAATGTTATGTAAATCGTCGTGACCCCTTCCACAAAGAGATGGAAAGGGGCTTGTGTGTTATGGTTGGAACGCCGAATCTGCTCTCCGTCGGTGGTGCCGATGCGGGGCATAAAACCATGCAGTATGCAACCACTATGAAGAGCCTGGAGGTGAGTTGAAGAGCAGATTCCAGCCCAGTAAGGGGTAGTCTGAAAATCTTAAGCAGCGGATGTGCCTGCACAACGTGACAAGAATGGGAACAATAGCCTCTGCCGATCATGTGGTTGGCGCTGAGTACGAAGGTCATGTCAAGAACATCCCAGAACTGCTTATCAGAGCAAATCTTAACCGTGATGAGACAAGTCTGAAATTTCAGCACGATATGCTGGCTGTAATGGCACCAAACAAGGACGTGTATAAGGACATACAGAAGAAGTCAAAGCAATCCAAGATATCTCCCGATTCACACACTCTTGAGTCTCCGCATCTGCAGCATGCTCTGTCATCTGATCACCGCAACAACATCCAACTAGGAGCACGGCCATCATTTCCATAAATGCCAATAAAAATTTCTCTCGTTTGGCGTTACGTTCCCCGTGTCTTTCATTCCCCTAACCTTAATTGTCCCATGCGGTCCTCACCTCACGCATCGCGCTTTTACCGTTCATGGAATTTTTCAGAAATTATGTCCCCGCGAATGGCGAGGGTTTCCTACAAAGTCCGAATTAATTTCATTCTTCAAAGGGGCAATGGACATGTATTAATATCTGTGCTACGTCTATGAAATTATGGCACAAATGTCTTGTATTTCGTTTATGGCAGGGTACTAATATCTAAACGAAGATTTTTTAACTTACTACACAGATCAATCCCGCCTAACGATGAGAATGTGACCTCCATGCAACAGATGATCAACAAAGCAAGAAAAACGCACTTGCCCAAGATCGCATTTTAAAAAAATAAACAAAATAAGTCTTTTTTCGTTCAAATGAATGTACAGATCAAGACGAATCAACACATCATAGGGTAAGAAATACAGGTAGATGTGCCCCAGCGCATGAATTAAGAAGCAAGCCACGTAGAAGCAAAGCGCGGCGGGGGCGCAAAGGCTCCACTCATTCAACCTCGGTACTGAATACAGATGACTGGTCAGCTTCACGCCCCCGACCGTTCTACCCCTGGGACAACAGCTCATGCAGCAAGCTCGATAGGCCCCACTGTCGGTCAGGACGTTGTGGAGGAAAAAAACTGCGCCTATCGGGATCAAACAATGATTCCTCTGGTCATCCAGCCAGAAATCTAGTGACTGTAATTAGTAAACAATATCGGTCCCTGCTTTCACGAAGCAACACTTGAAAATACAAATCAACTGAATTCAATTCTTTCCCCCCTTCTATTACAGCAGCCATGGCGACTGCGCCAGCTGCTTGCCCTTGCTCCAACTACGAAACGGTAAATCAATATAAATATATTATGAAACTGGGCAAACCATTCAGATATCACAATGAGCCTTGTCAGACGTTTCCAGGCTGCGGTGTATGTACCATCACTTTTTATGCCTGCCATGAGATACTGTTTCATTATAGCAACCTGTCGTCTCCTGTCTTAATATTTCAAGCCACTGCGGCTTTCTTCCACTGGAAATACGTTAAGGTAAAATACGGTTTTTTTCTACAGCTAGACATCTTAGCACGAAAAAAAAAGACGTGATAAATAATCTGCAGGTGACATCAGCAGCGCCCCTAGCTGCAGAAGTAGTAGTGGTAGTGGTGGTGGTAGAAGTAGTAGTAGTGGTTGTAGTAGTGGTGGTGGTGGTGGTGGTGGTAGTAGTAGTAGTAGTAGTAGTAGTAGCTTTCAGGCCTGCATATGGGTTCAGCGCGCTATTTTACTACCGCAATTCAATTATTTTCCACCCCTGCTAAGATATGAAGCATCTTTATTCCGTAGCACTTCTTAACGTCCTACCAGCCAAACACTGACTCGTTTATCTGCTTCAAAGAAGTGTTGGCTTGATGCATGTTACGCGTTCAGATAATTTTAGCTGCCGACAAACAGTCTGCCAGCCACACTTGAAATATTCCACCTTCAACAAACATCGTTAACATCAGCACTTACACTTCGTAAGGCCGCACGCAAAAATTATTCCGTCCGCTTATTTCACCTACTATTTTCGGGGAGGGGGCAAACTACGTTCCTGCAAGACGTTCAGCTTTGAAAATTACCGTCTTTTGGGAGAGGACGCCGCCTTTTCTTGCAGTCAACCGAATTTCATTTATTACAGACCACCCAAATTCAACTAACGACTACTCCACTTAACAATTATGTACAAAAATATTCGACCTTCAACAACTGCGTCTGCTTGCTTCATAGAACTTCGTGTAGCTACACCGAGTTATTCGTAGGAAACGGATGAGGAAAGCGGAGGGAAGAGAATGTTCTTTATCAGCAGTATTAATGCAACAATACGTGTTATAAACTTATCTCGTGCCTGTGTATGCCTGTATGGCATTATCACAACATGTCACACAAAACCGATAACAGAAGCAACCAGGAATTTAGTCACACACTGTCCTCTGCTACAGCTCAGCTAACGTTACCAACTGTTTTAGGTACATAACACAGATAAACATGATTTCTGTCACATACAAACTAATTTGTGTTCCTTACATATACTTCCACGCTGAATTCAAATATGTTATTAGAACTGATGTATAACCCACAGGTTTTGTGAGAAAGAATTTTTTTAAATGCAATTATAACGAGTGTAGTTGTTTTGTCGAGCTACCGGATGTTTTAAATAAGGCTGAGGCACTTTATTAAATATTAAACGTAGTTTGAGCATGAAAACGTAATCATGACAAAGACACTAGGCATGTCAGCCCATCACAGACAGCCAGGCTGTGCAAGCTCAGATATGTACTGACAC
>Ga0131853_10027085_pt1 | contig 10301 bp, 6 predicted proteins | sample TergutLab28metaG_FD_92764 | JGI IMG/M metagenome (GOLD analysis project Ga0131853, IMG submission 92764) | Labiotermes labralis P1 segment gut microbial communities from Petit-Saut dam, French Guiana - Lab288 P1 (version 2) (version 2) | ecosystem: Host-associated > Arthropoda: Insects >... | reverse complement strand
GTGTGTGTGTGTGTGTGTATGTATGTATGTATGTATGAATGTGTATGTATACGTATATGTATGCACGTGTGTATGGGTTTATTGATCTATCTACCCCCTTCTAATACTCTTCATAAATTTACCAGATCTCTTGAAGCTCATTATGACAAATAATGCCACCGAAGATCATCTAAACATTATATGCAGAAAGAGACAGATTTGGTGTGAACATTTGAAGGTACCAGATGTACATATTTAGAGAATTTTATGGTCCGTACAGCATGCAAAACTCTATCGAAATACCATTAACATTGAAAATAGTAGTCCAGGCCACTAGAGTCTGTTCTAGTACTTGCCTACTCTTCGAGCCCTACCTGCTATTTGCAGCATTATAATGTAATGCCTGAATTTTAGAAACATTTAATATTTTACATCATTGTGCTTGTTTCTATTAAATTATAAAAGAATAAGTTTACGATGTGTAAGTTTGAAGCAGTATCGTGGCCTGTCAAATATTGCTACTATCAGGCCTGGACGGTCACTAAACACTATTGTTGCTATTCTGATACCCTCACAGAATTTGAACTCAGAGTGCATGTTATCTCCAGCATTTAAAGAATCATGTCAATGGCAGGCATGCCCCTGTTGCATATATAGACTGTAATGTCATTAACGAACCCATATTTTAAAGTTATCTGACAGAGGTCATCAGAATCTAAATGCTAAATGGTTACATAACTCCACTAATTCACACTTTGGCCTGATTAAGTCAGCTAAGTTCATGTCTTATAAAATTGAATTAAAACAGACTTAGTCTGAGCGACTTGGCCGAAGCGGTAGTACCTGAGACTTGTATTCATGAGGCGCTCAATTTGTATATCGGCAAAGTTACCTGCTTGGTATCTTGACAGATTTGTCTTGGTTTCTGTTAGTTTCTCCAGCATTACTGGCACAGTAGAACTCCACTTATCTGGACGCTGGTTGTGCGGATCGCCAATTATCTGGATCGCCTTGGCCCTTTGGGTAAATACAAAATTAAATTGCCTTGAAATTAATGGTTATCAGATCAAGTACAGTAATGTTCTGGCTGCTAGGACTTCAAATCAGACGTCGTTGAAAGGTTTAGACACAGGTACATACTGTAAATAGTAACAGCCGAACTTCAAACTGCCAATGTAGCCTATTTTCAAATAAAAATCCAATTATCCGGATTTTCTGCATATTTGGATGGCTCACTGTCCCAATTAAACCGGATAAGTGGAATTCTACTCTTTCTTACTCTAAAGATGCCGTGATTGTTTTTTCTTCCTGATCCTTGCCAGGTCTTTTCCCCTGATCCTAACATGCAACATTGTGTAGTCCGAATTACCGTTAGTGTTGTGGAATTCACCAGAAATGAATAAAACAGCCTTAATTTATAATGAGTGTTGGCTGGTTTATTGAGAGCAAATGCAGCTATAAATAAAAATAGGCTTACAAGAAATTTCTTTACAGACACATTGAAACTTATCATTCAGAAATGTTTACCTGGGCATGTTTGCAGACCAGTGTTTCTGAACCAGAGTCCCTCAGAACGTCTTTAGGTATTGTGTGAGAAATTGTAAAATAAATTAATACATAAATACAAATTGCTAAATACTACGAAAAATTCCAAATGTTCCGCAAAATATTGCGGGAATTTTTGTCCGGCAATTGGCAGTGCTGGAGTAACCTCCCTGCGCTACCTGCAGCCCGTTTCATTGTGGTCGGTTCGTATTTAAGGTTATATTCAGCTGTATTGTGTCTGTGTTTGTGTCTTGTTGTTACAGAGCTGTCTCACCGGTGATCAAAGAAAGCCCTCCTCCCCCACTTAGAATTTTGTGAACTGTAAAAAACATTTTCTTCAGTTCTTTGGAATATTAAGAATTATTGTACGGGTTTTCCATGGGAATAAAAGTTGGTAAACACTGCTGTAACCCAGTGTATAATACCATTGCATTGTCTCTTTAGATCTGATGTGTAACAGCTTCCGTAGTTATTACAGCGCCCTTAAATGAAACTTTGGCACCAAATTAGTGAACATCATGTTGCCCTTATTTCAGATACTCTGAAGCTCCAGTCAATGCTTTTGCTGTTGTTTCTGGTTCTTCAGGCCTCAGTAAATGTAACATATGCATTGTACTGTCCAACCATGGTATTATTTTAGGATTCGTTTTGTGCTAACAAAGATTCTGTGGCTGTTGGTTTGGGTGCATTATGCATTAATAAAAGGCTTATTAGGCATTAATAAAATACTTTTAGGTCCTAGTCAACATCTGAGACTGTTATTTCAGGTTCTGTCAGTCTCTGATAAAGATACGGAACCGCCATACAGATGTGGTGCAGACAATGGCACAAGGTGTTTTGGAACTTAAGGAATCCCATAAAATAGACCAGCAAACAGAGAACAGTATCCAGTACTTCTTGGACCGATTCTACATGTCGCGTATCAGCATCCGCATGCTCATCAACCAGCACAGTGAGTTCTCATTTTGTGCCCATCCTGTTTTATTTTGGTACATACCTGCAGTAATGATGCATAGACAGTTTACTGTTTATATGTGACTGCTGTTGGTAGCTTACTCTGTCTATACATGCATCATTCTCTGTTTATACATTTTCTGAATATTCTCTTTATTATATGTGTTTTTGTTTCATAATGGATAAGCCAGTCTCCACAATACTAGACAGCATAGTATGGCTTATTTTTTGTAATTGGTATTGATGTATGAACCCTATATCCATCATGAAATGGCAGTGAGTGGAATTTGTTTTTGTTCATAGTTACCTCTTGGTTCTACTGTCTTCAAAGAACCCTGTCTTCCATTATAACCTACCGTTATTCTATACCATTTGCCTGTTTGCATCTGTCTGTTCACTTCCAGCTCCTGTAAATCATTCTCTGCATCTTAAGACTACCTCCCATCTTCTTACACATTCTTACTTTCAGAAACTCTCTTGGCCATCTATTCCTGTTCACAGAGATTCCCTATTAACTTTAATGACAACTTTCTTGTTTTTACTGGGTAGTATAGGTTCATTATTTCTTCTGAAAACTGTCAGTTGCCACTTCCTTCCTGCTGATTTTTGTGTTGATGTAACCCACCCAACCAGTTGCTCGCATATTCAGTTGATTCATGGCAGGCAAATAACAAACGGTAGTAGTTTAGGTAAAATATGGACCCTGTATAATTCCTACTGCATTTTCCCTAAACCTGATCTCTAGCTTACCAAACCAAATTACAGTCAACTGGCAGGATACTTTCCATTCCAACATGCCAGTCATTGCTGTCTTATGTTACATATTCTGTGAAAAATAATTTGACTCTTTATAATAAGTTTACTGTACCTATATGTTGTTCTCATATGTATTCCAAGTCCTTTTACACCAACTTTAATGAACGCAAGAAGAGAAAGATTTAATGTGCGTCTGTGACATGTTAACCTTTATCATCCTACGTGACCATATGCTGGTCTGTATATCTTCTTGGTAGGAAAGTGGATGTCCACACTAAGCCAGAAACATTAAGGCTGTCACACTATAGAATTGGCATTTAAATCCATCTCCTTAAGGGTAATAAGTTTCTAACAATGCTCTGGTATGTTAACACCATGTCAGCAGGTAAATACGTATGGTACTGATGTTTCCAGCTGGTAACGGTTTACAAGTTGCCATAACATAACATCCCAGAAGATTTTAATCTTCTGCAACATACTCAGAGAACCTTAAACCTTGCAAGGTATTGCTAGTAAATGCAAGTAAAATCTTGTTAAATGTAAGTGTGTAGGTCAAATATCTCCCCCATATAAGTGTCATTGCTGTTAATTTACCAGTATTTTAATTCACTGTTTGTAAGTACCATAGATGATACTTAAAATGTACCATACACACCGAGAGCTATGATATTAATTATTATGTAAATGCATAAATTAGGAAGTTTCTGTTTGGGCATTGAGTGTTCTGCATAAACTAACTTCAGTATGGTGTCATGATTATATATATTAACTAGATGATGTTAATTTGTGAAAATTTGTGAAGGTTGATCCTATAAGGAAAGACTTGTGAACATTTAAGTGCTGCTGTGACATAAGCCAATTAATAAATTATAAGATGTGGGCCTTTCTGCAATATTACACGTTGCAGAGTGGTAATCCCGTACTGATGTTGTTGGAGAACCTATTGTTCCTAAAACATCGATGAGGAATTACCACTCCACATTGCATAATATCCCACAAGAGCCCAGATCTCATCTACATCATGGTGGAAACTTGAAATTACGCATTACAGATTGTAAATCGTTCCAAAGTTTTTGAATTTACCGCAGTGTAACTATGGAAATCAGAAAACTGTATGAGTAGCACCTGAGAAGTTACTTTGTATACAGTAGATTTTGTGGTTCATGCGTTTAGCATCCACAGTGTCATAAGATTAAAAGATCAATTATTCCAGAGATCCTTATTCTTCTGGGGTGTTACACAGCCTATGTTTGTAGTTACTGACATTTTTTGACAACCTATCAGTGTCATCATCAAGGGTCGGACATTCAAGATGGTACTGACATGTTGTTCCAAAACGTTGGTAACTACCGATCTGAGCTGCATAATGTCCAAATAGTGTTATTTACACAACAGCGAAACCTGAAATCAAAATCATTCCATTTATGAAGCAAATACATATTTTCACAGACAGCTTGAGAAACTACAAAAGTTTGCTAAGCCTCAGTAGTGGAATCTGTAAGTCCATTATTGTTTCAGATGAAGCATATCATTTGTGGCTTATTCTGTGTCTCCCTGCCAGTGGGTATTATACAATTTACCGTTCATTTACATAGCTCATAGTGGCTTCTCTACTAAACTCTTACTGGTATAATGAAATAGAATACAACAAAATGTGAAATTTTGACTGAAAGGAATGAACATAATTAATGAAACTCTGGTCAGGTTTCATCATGGGATAGGTTCAGGTATGTTCATTAGAAGCTGAAATGCTTTATGTCATACAAGAAGACAACCAGTGGGATGAAGTTTTTAGTTTTGTATCTTCTGTCACAATAAAATTGGGTGCCTCAACTTTGTCACGTCTCTGTAATTAATGTAAAAAAGGTAAAGTGATCCCGGTGTGGCCCACAGGGTGCGTAGAGGTATAGCTCTACGCTTACGTGACGGCGGCACTAGAAGGGGGTGAGTGGTCAGCATCACGCCCTGGCCGCACATTACCCCTGGGAAAGACCTGGTACCCATTGTACATGAGGATGGGTGGGTCGCAGGGCTGGTCTGGATGGGCGGAAAATCTTGCCCCCACCGGGATTCGATCCCCGGACCGTCCAGCCCGTAGTCAGTTGCTATACCAACTGAGCTACCTGGCCCACCTGTCATTAATATAGAGTTGTGTAAATAATGTTTTTTCTGACTGGTTTTGCGTTTCTTGTTGGAAGAATCTGATAGCATCATAATTCTGTAGCCTATATTAATGCTTTCATAAACGAGCATTTACAAGATTTCCATTCTGTATTTCTTTACATTTCTCCTCTCTTAAAAGATTTGTACGTATATAATGCTCTTCAAATATTTGTGATGCAAACTGCATGTTGTATCAGTTCAAGATGATGATAGGTTAATGTTTTTTCATTGACATGAAAATCAATGAACTTACCTTGATTAATTTCTAGGAAAAAAGGTCATTGAAGAAACCCAGGCATGTCATATGTACGGGGACCAAGCACCTCCCCTTTTTAGTAACAGCTATGTGTGAACTGGGCACTTATGGTGTACTTCTGCAGAAACAGATTACCAGAGTGGACTGGATGTGGTAACTAACATAAAAATCCATAAATTTTGTAACATACAAGAACAATATTATTATTTTCATATCCTTTTTTTATGCTAGTGGCCTTTTGTTTTTATATAGGTTTCCATCACCTTTAGAGCCACAGATTTTATGCGCTATAAAAATATGGTAAAAGTGTTCTAGACTGATTATAATCATATCAGATTCAAAGGATCTAGACTGATTATAATCAGATATAATATCAGATTCAAAGGAGATTGGATAATGCTGGCTGTGGTTTTATAGTAGTCAAATTCATTACAAAAAGTCTAATTTTTGGGTAATAATTGGTTGATGTTTGCAGCTCTGCTGTTTGGTGGGCAGCTAAATAACAGTCATCATGTGGGATGCATAGACCCTCAGTGTGACCTTGTAGGTGTTGTGAAGGATGCGTATGAGAATGCAAAGTTCCTGTGTGACCAGTACTACCTTGCTTCTCCGGACCTCATAATCAAGGAACACAATGGTCAGTTGCTTGTGCTGTGATGGTTGACTCTCAGACTGCACGTTGGATAGAGACTTGTTGACGTAGTATGAACTGCAGTAATGTGTATATCAGAAGAGGTCCAGAAATGAAGAAGATATGTAGCAAGCTGACAAATTTATAAGCCCACATAGTCTCTATGGTGTGATCATTGTGCAAAGACTAGACTAGATTCTTGGGTAGAAAAAAATTTTTGAAATTTCAGCATCATGTATTGGCAGAAACAGAGCAGAAACATCTGTATCATAGTGTCTGAGCATGGAACAGTTGTAGCAATAAGAAACGAACTATGTCAGAACATTCTAGTATGATTCTTTGGTGTAGGACGATACTTGCATGTAGTTTAATACTTGTTGTTCAAGTGTGAATGTGTTAGGTGTAGATAAAGACTGCCTCGTAACATGCCAAGCAGGAACCAAGGGTAGAATAGCTGTACCCATCCTGGAACTTGGTGCTAGAAGGGGTTGGTTCGTAAACCCCATGCCCAGGCCATTTTACCTTGGGGGAAGAGACCCAGTACCCATTTTATAGGAGGGTGGTTGGGTCTTGGGGTTGGTCTGGATGGGTCTGGGAAACCTCGCCTCTACTGGGGTTCAAGCCCTGGGACTCTTCAGCCTGTATGTAGTGTGCTGCTATACTGACTACACTATCCCAGCCAGTGTGAATATGTTGCCTGTTACAAAGTTTATATTACCTGAAATAAGTTTCATTTTATCCAGTATTTATAAAAATGCAATTAGTGGTTCAGTCAGTAAGGTGGCCAGCCTAATGGCCTGGGTTCATTGCCTTTCAGTTTCTCATTTTCACTGCTGTTTCCACAGTGTCTCTGGAATGTACACACAGTCATATCCATTGAGTAATGGGATTATTTCTGAGGCTACTTGCTTGCGTCTAGAATTGAGATCAGGCAGTGTGGTGCCGTACCAAGAACACTCTAGTTCAAATACGTACCACTCTATCTGTATGTAACAGTATCTCTGCAATATGTCATTAAAATGGACTGTTGGTGTTGTGACAGAGCGGGAGCGCGGGGTGCCCATCAGGATAGTGTACGTGCCATCACATCTGTACCACATGCTGTTTGAGTTGTTCAAGAACTCCATGCGAGCTGTCATTGAGCACCATGGCTCTGATGCAGAGCACCATCCTCCCATAGAGGTTACTATTGTCAGGGGCAAAGAGGACATCTGTGTTAAGGTACCATTCACACATTTTATGCTCCTCACAATGGCTTTCTCTCTCCATCACATTTTTATGACTAGCATTAGTACATTTCCTACTCAGTCTGATCCAGATCAGGTACACCCAATAATGGTTGTTTTCTGGCCTTTTGTACATGATGGGAAATGTGTCCCAAGTTACCATTTCCATATTATAAAAGGTAAAGTGATCCCATTACAGGCCTGGTGTGGCCCAGAGGGTGGGTAGAGGTATGGCTCTACTCTTCCATGACTGCGGCACTAGAAGGGGGTGAGTGGTCAGCAGCATGCCTTGGCTATACTTGACCGCCAGGAAAGACCCGGTACCCATTTTACAGGAGGCTGGGTAGGCCCCAGGGCTGGTCTGGATAGGTGGATAATCTCGTCCCCACCGGGATTTGATCCCGGACTGTCCAGCCTGTAGTCAGTCACTATACCGACTGAGCTACTCGGCCCACGTTTCCATATTATATTCATAGAAAATATACATCATAGTCTAAAAGTATGCTCCAATCTACTTAGAGAAAAGAGATTTTGTAGCTCACACAGTAGCCAGTAAATTGATGGTCAAGCTTTCTTTCTACTACCCCCTCCCCACCATGACACTCGAATTTCAAAGCTTATGTTTAAAATAATAGGAATGGGATACTAACACTGTAGAGCAGAGCCTTTTATGAGAAACTGGTTTCTGTACAGCTAGTAAAAAATCTCCTCTGTTTTAGAATGCCATGGCACATCACAGTGTTCATAGCACCACCCCACTGATTCCTCTTCTGAGACAAATGAACCAAGATCCACACCATCTCATCCCATTTAAGATCCATTTTAATGTTATGCTCCTGTCTCCTCATAGGCCTGCCAAAAGTACTGTGTTTCGCTTAATTTTTCTTATGAAAGCTTCGTATGCTTTGTCATTCTTTCTCATGCATGCTACATGCCCTGCCATTTCATCACCCTTGTGTTGTGTGAGAAGTACAAATTATGAAGCTCTATACTATGTAGTTTTTCATCACCTTCCTTTCAGTTCCAGCCTCTTGAATTTAACTGTTTTCCTCAGCAGAGCGTTCTCAGACACACTGCCTGTGTTTCTTGCTTAGTGTGAGATACCAAGTTCCCATGTGTACAAAGCAGCAGACACAGTAATAGCTCTGTACAGTGTGATCAATTATGCTTTTAGGTGTTAGACAGGAAGACTGTTTTGTACAGATTGGTAACAACCAGTGTCCTGATTTTGTTTGCTTTTAATTTCTTACAAATCCAGTCTTGGTTTGTTGCTGAGATTGACAAATATTCGAACTGTGCCAAAATTTTTATAAATCCCACCCCCTTTCCACCCCACTTGCATCCTGTGGCAAGATATGGACATATACTTGGTTTTCTCCACAGATTTTTTGTCTGATCATACTCACTAATGGACAGTGACTGCTGTGTCGAGACTAATGTTTCTTCATGCTACAGAGCATTGTGATAGATGTAACTGTATCATATCTCTGCTGTTTACTTTACCATCTTCTCCTTCTTGAATGGATTTAATTGCCATCAATTCAACTCAAACTGATCAATTTTGTGCAGGTGGAAAGACATCATTGTCAACAGTTGTGAATGTGTTTAGACCCATTTTACTGATTTTATATGAACAAGTGGACTTATTTAATGTCAAATTAAATGTCCAACATATGACATATGCACTTGTGGTGCCACATTGTTTTCATATCTCCTAGTTCACCATTACGTTTAACTGTCACTCATCCTAAATACTAAAACCCTCCAGCTTTTGTTGTTGGCATTACTGCTCAAAAACCACAGCCTCACCATATATCCTAGTGACTTCTGTTTAATGATTAACTAGGCTGTTATGATGTGCAGAATTGCATTGTTTCATTCACATGTTGTCTCCTCTTCCAAAGTCATTTGTTCCAAATTGGATTAATGTACCTGAGAGGGTGTTTTAAAAATAGATCACTATCTGTGGTTACAATCTGTGTGTGAGTGTGGAGGGTGGGAGGCAGGGAGGGAGGGAGCATAGGTATCCATCTTACTGTTTTAGTCACACCAATCCTCTTTACTGTTCATTTTTAATGAGACAGATGACAAAAATTATATATAGATATCTGCACAAGAAAAGGGGATGGATACATGTCACATACATTGAACTGTTTTTTATGTGTTTGGGAACATAATATCACGAAATGTATTAACTATATTTTTTCAAACAGAGACAAAATATCATATATAAAATCTTTTTGAATATATTGAAGCATTAATACATGTTAGTATTCACCTCAGCAGTTCCCGATGCAGTGAAAGAATCTGAACCTCTTCAGTTGTCTGATTGCGGGGTTGGGGTTGGATATAGATCACAGATTGCAAAGGCCACATCACATAACCGTACTTTATGTAATGTTACTTTTGAGTGACAAGCTATGAAATTGAACTGAATGGAAAGTGGCTCCAAAGAGTTGGCTGGTCTCAGCCTAACTGAGGTTATGCTAAGTGCAGTAGTGCCATCTTGCAGTGATTGCAGAAACTGTAAAATACTGTATTTTAAAATCTCTGATACTCACTGCCAATCTCACATGTCCGTGATTAACTCTACTGTGACAAATGAGAATCTGTCACCTGACTCTTGCCATGGTGAAATTGTTACAGCATAACTCCACAAGCATGCATGATAGTGGTGGTACTCTGCAATAAAATATTCTCAGGCTAGCAGCTGCGTTAGGTGGTTGAATTGTAAGTAAACCAACTTTTCCAGGACCTTCTTTCTCATTGTCATCAGGGAACTGATGACGAG
>Ga0131853_10027084_pt1 | contig 10301 bp, 8 predicted proteins | sample TergutLab28metaG_FD_92764 | JGI IMG/M metagenome (GOLD analysis project Ga0131853, IMG submission 92764) | Labiotermes labralis P1 segment gut microbial communities from Petit-Saut dam, French Guiana - Lab288 P1 (version 2) (version 2) | ecosystem: Host-associated > Arthropoda: Insects >... | reverse complement strand
TTGCCTTTTGTGTGGAATATGTGCGTGGGTGTGTTTTTGGCTGTTTTGTATGTGTATTTCTGCTTTGTGTCGTGTTTGCATGTTGTGGTGTGTGTTTTTGTGTTGTGGGTGTGTTGTGTTTTTGTGTTGTGTGTTTATTTTTTGTGTGTGGTGTGTATGTGTGATATATTTGTTGTGTGTGTGTGTGTGTGTGGTGTGTGGTGTGTGTATGTTATATTTTGTGTTTCTGTTATGTTTCAGTTTGTTTTGTATGATGTGGTGTGTTTTGGTTGTGTTGTTGGTTGTGAATATGGTTTGTGTGTTTTCGTGTTTGTTGTGGTTTCGTTTGTGTGGATTAGTGTGTTTGGTGATTGTGGTATTGTGCGTTTGTGTAATTTGTGTGTGGTGTTTATGTGTTGTGCTAATTGTGTTTTATTTTTTTGTTTTTGTTTGTTTTTTCTTTGTTATTTGGTGTGGTGTGTTTGGTAACTGTTTCGTACGTTCTGTATGTGTGTGTGGTGTTTTGTTTATTTAGTTTTTTGTATATAGTGGTTTATATTTATTGTGTTCATGTGGTGTGTACTTTATACTTCTCTGTGATTTGGTGTGTTTGGTTTGTGTTTTTTATTTGTAGTGTGGTGCGTGGGGTGGTTTGTGTGTGTTTGATGTGTGTTTGATTTTTTTGTGTGATGTTTGTGTTTTGTGCTTTTTTTGTGTGGTATGTTCAATGTGGTTCTTTTGTGTGTGGTGTTATGTGTGTGTGTGTGTTATCTTGTGGTGTGTGTATGGTGTTTTTTGTGGTGTGTATTGTGTTTGTGTTGTGTGCAATTTGTTTGTTGTATGGTGTGTTTTATGCTGTGTGTGGTGTTTTGTGCGTGGTTTTAATGTGTGTTTGTGTGGTGTCTGTCTATTTGTTTGTGTTTTGTCTTTGTTCTTTGTGCGTGGTTTTTTAGTGTTTGTGTGTGGCTTTTTTGTTGTGTGTGATGTGTTTTGTGTGTGTGTTTTTTGCTTTATGTGTGTTTTTATTGTGATTTTTGTGTGATGTTTGTGTTAGTTGTTTGTGTGTTTTTTGTGGCGTGCTTGCGTTTGTTTTGTGTATATGTGTTTTGCAGAATTACAGACACAGCCACATTTACGAATCTTATATCATAACGACTCACTACTATGTTTTATTGTGTCATTTTATTAATTCATATCTTTAGTCAACACAACTGTAGATTTCCTACGTATTTTTATTGACATCGAAACATGTCAGAGGTTTTTTTATATTAATTTTACAATAATTTCATATTCATTATTTGTTATAGCAATAAACGTTTTGACCAAAGATTTAATTAAACATAACCGGAAGAGAAAGATAAATTGCATCCCTATATTTGAAGTAAAGGCTTTGAAGCGAAATGAAACTGTTTTTTAATCCTTCGAGCTAAGTAATCCAGAACAATTCTCTTCTTTCATTCGTCTATTTTTTTCCCATTACGTCCCTGACAACTGCTAAATTTCAAGTTCGTTGGATGAATTCCGCTACTCATCTATTATTCTTTTTTACGGTGCATACATATTCATGCAGAACACAAACATTTCGAAGATTCCACAATTTATTTGCCGATGGCTTTCATCAAAATGCTATTCTTTTCTGAGTGAATGCACCTGAATAACCTCCAGATTATTGGTTTCAGTTTGGGATGCATAAAGCATTGCAAATTGAGTCTACGTGAAGATTTAAACGCCATCATAACTTCCACTAAAAATACTAAGAGCATTAGAATGTACTTCACTTACATACCGCTCACTGTATGCAAAAGTAACACAACCAAAAATTGCCCATTTTTTGTTAATATTACGTTTGAGCTAAAAAATATAACAACTACCTCGTTCATCCGACAATACGGGCACAAATTTAGTTCAAATGCACCCCGCTAGATGCCGTTATTGTCACATGTGTGTGTTACATTTTTTAGTTCAATCGTAGTATTACCCACAAATGTGGCGAATTTTGGGGCTGTACCACTTTTAATCTCGGTGAGCGATATGAATCAGACACTTTCTAATTTGACATTCAGTGGACCGAGCATCGTGATAAATTCTTAACCAACGAGATGCACTAATTTCTTAAATTTTTTTTTGGTATAGAACTCTGCTTGTTTTGGACAGGTTTTCTGTCCTTCATCAGGATTCTAGTACTGTATACATAGCAATAAGTATTTGTCATTCAGGTTAGGCCGACAGCTTGCTAGTGTGATCATGATCTTGATCCCGCTAGCAAGCAGTCAGCATAACCTGTATGACATATACCTGTTGCTGAGTATGCAGTAATAGACTCCTGATGATGGACTGTCCGAAATATGTAGAATTCATTTCCAAACATATATTTGAGGAAATATTGCTTCTAGTTGGTTTTTTATAAGAAATTATAAGAAGACTTTTCTGTTCTTCACTACCGAAAACTCACTTACTACAAGGACAGCTGCCGGGCAATTCCGTCCTGCTTTACGCATTTCAGCTTCATAATATAAAACATTCACAATTTTCATAGGAACAAACTGTGAGTGTGATAGCAGGGTGTAATGACTTAACAGACTCCTCTTTTTATTGTACTAAGGTGGACATTTATCTATAACAGAGTTTCGCAGTGAATACGAGAAAATGTGCAAACCTTTGATGAAAGTTATTCACGAGTGTCTGCCGTATGTATTGCTAATTTGTCACCTGTGACCGCTTTCTTCATTGTTGGTGTTCCATTTTGTTACGTAATGCAATTACAATTGGAAATACTGAGAGAGTATCTCGTAATCACAACAGGAAACTAACACTGGCATTGCTCGACTCAGGCAACGTGTACACCAATACCCCTAAAACTAGGGTGATAAAACACTAGGCGAAATTAAAAAATCAATCAAAACCAACAATAAACAATTTCACAAAGATATAAACAACATGTGAAAGATAATTAATTGTAAATGAAAAGCACTTACCTCATAATATCTTGCAATACACACCAACAAAATGGTTAGCCGTGCAACTGCATTAATTTTATAAAGTTTGCCATTAAATTTGTCACAAAAAAGGAAAAACAGTAACGTTAAATAACCACCACAAGCAGAAGAACGATATGCAATTAAAGGACAAACCAGAAATCCTACAACCCAACACTCAAAACGGACTTCTACATATGTTTAAAGCAGAATGCAACAGCTGAATACGACCTACATAGAAGTAAAACCGTCGTGTAATGTACAGTTAATTAAAACAGTTTAATCACCATTTTTACTGTGGCGTAACAGCCCCAATTGTGTCCAAGGCCTCCTCATTGTCGAGGCTTCACATTCAAAATCAGACACACAAAAACACTCGGTATGACTCCTCTGGACGAGTGATCAGCCCGACGCAGAGACCTCTACCTGAGAGCACACAACATTTACAACACTCGAAAATGCAATCGGTGGGATTCGAACCCGCAATCCCAGCAAGCGAGTGGCTGCTGACCCACGCCTTATACAGCGCGGCTACCGGGACCGGCATTTGTGATGATTATTATGATTATTATGCGCTATAAATCTACTCAAGCACAATATGAATTATGTTTTTTCCGCCTAGGTTTCCGGTTGGCCTATCATTTATTTTTAAAACCTCGTATTTGCTTCCTATTCGACCACGTGCCTTCACAGTGTGTTGAGGGACAGATATGATATTATCTTTCAAAATTTATCAAAAAAATTTTAATAGGATTTTTCAAAATTTTCCAGAGATTTATTTTTATGCTCGTAGTGAATTCTAGTCATGAATAGCAAAGCAAGGTGAAGTGAAGGGTTGATAGGATAAGTGAAAAAATAAAAATAATAAATGAAGTGAAGTATAATGGTGAGAGGTTCTTTAGGGCAGTGAAGGGGTTCATTAATTTGGAAATAAGTTTGGAGAAGAGAACTGTACTGTGTCTAGTTTAGTGATGTGAGGTGAAATAGAGCGATAGGAAAAGTGAATGGGTTAAGCCAAATGAGAGGGTAGTGAAGTGTAAATGAGAGTAATTGAAGTGTCGATAATTGTAGTGTAGTTGGATGAAGTGTGGTGAAGTGTAGCAAAGTGCTGCATCATAGTGATGGTGTAAGTAATGTTATTAGAACATTATGAGAAGATACATAGACAATATGAAGTTGCTGATTATGTATTCTTTAGGTTATTATTTTATCAATGCATATGTGGTTTATTCCTGTTTAATACCGTTATTTACGTATCTTCATTTTTATATCTATATATTCTTAGTGTACGTTTATGTATCTTAATCGTGCCAGCTGGCACTCTTCGGATACCCTGACTGAGGGTTTCCCGTGTTCTTTCCTTAGTTGTAAGGCAAATGCCAGAGTAAAACCCGCGAAGACGGGACACGGCTCCCACTCTTCCAAAATTTTGTGTTCTTTTATTAATTGTTTGTTTTGTGTCTTTTTATGTATTGCTTGTGTTTAAATGTGTACTGTACTACTGCCATAGGGTTGCTACCCGACTGCAGTTAACATATATATATATATAATATTTACATAAGCGAGGCTTTATCGTTGGTTGGGTAAAACACAGGCTTTTGATCACTGCTGGTAGCTTCCAACACTAAAGAAGCTTGAAACAGGGGTTACATTCCCAATCAGAGAAAGAATAACAACCATTAGGCTTATATGTGAGGCTGAGCTAGTCTGGGCTCTGATACAAAGTATAGTGGTAGTCACTTAGCGACGTTTCAGAAAAATTTTTTTTTGACTTCAAATGAACATGCATGGGTTAAGCCAAATTATATTCTTATAATAAAACCAACTAGAAGTACTAATTTCTCATTTTCATTTTTGGAATAAAAACTTCAAAAATAAATTTGAGAAATTAGTGCATCCATTTGGTTTTATTATAAGAATAGAAGAATCAGAAAACCTTATAGGCCCCTTGAAGAGAAGACCACATCGTCGGTAAGTAATTACCTCTATACGATGTGTAACAGCCTAGAAGATCGCAAATATGATCTACTTCCCGGCGGAAACCTGAAGTCACGTCTTCAAACTCGTATGTTTTAAACCGAAGCTGCTTTCTCTATAGCAGTGTTTCTCAAACTTTCTGAGACCGCGGACAGGTAAATTATTTTTTCATAGGCCGAGGGCCCGGTCCCAATAAATTTACTTGTAAATACCTTTCCATTTTTTTTAAGTTCATACATTAAACTAACAAAAGTATTAATAATTAATTATGGCATAATCATAAAGAGGATTAGTAAAATTATGTATACAGTGTGGCATGTTGACAAATATAAAATTACATTTAAATTAGTTATCAGCCACTGGACTAATGGAATCTTTTAACATATTGCAGTTTCCTCAGGCCAACATCTGGGTCTGAGTTTTTCAACACCTTCACGAATATTTTTCTCCTTAGAATATTCACACTATAAAATATTTATTCATGAAATTTCGTAGAAAAATAAAATGACATATTCCAGGAGAACCTCTCGCGGACCGGTATAATTGATGCCGCGGCCCGGCGGTTGAGAAACACTGGTGTAGAGCACCATGAAAGGCTCTCTCCATTGTGTCCTTAATGTTGCACCTACAAAGCCACAAGGAGGCACAATATGGCCCAGCCCGCACGGCCCCATTGTCATGAAACTCTGACCTCCCCATAATTGCCGACCGCTCGCAGTGCGTAGTTGCCTCCGGAGTACCTTGCGGCTAGACGACTTATGATCACTATAATATATTTTAAATTTCAGCACATATTTTCGGATCGGTCATACTGCCCTTAGTCTGGTCACTATACCGACTGAGGCAACCAGGCTGCAACTAAACCGCAAACAAAGTAAGTTTTTAATCTCACAGGCTGTTACCGGAGTGCTGATAAGTCCTTAGCCCGACCAGGAAGGAAATAACCTGCGCCTGCCAAAAGTGTGATGGGCAGAGGAATGGATTGATTTGGCTAGGGTAGGGACAGGTAGCGGACTGTTGTGAATGTGGTAATGAATTTCCAAGTTCCACAAAATGCGGGGAATGTAGCTTGTTTCATTCTTGGTCGGGCTAAAGACTTATCAGCACCCCTGTATGAATTTAGATTGGAATTTCACGTCAAGAACGACTGTGTCTCCAAATGGGTCAGAGGTTCTCTCCCAATCTAATGCCGAAGATAAGAATGAGCGGAGTTATAACTCTACTCCTCCAATACGCCGTCAGGGCGCGGATAGGTGAAACTTTTCCTTTGAATTAAATGACCTGCTGTTTGAATCCATGCAGCAGTTTTTTTAGAAGTTAGTATTTCTTCTGGTACTGACGAAAATCTTTCCAATCTACTGAAACCGAAAGTTCCTTAACGTATTCACAACAGCTCCCCACTTGTCAATGTCTTGAGCTGCATTAGCCCAATGCATGTCCACACATCTTATTTCTTTAAGATGCATTTTAATATTATTCTTCCATCTATGACTAACGTTTCGAAGTAGTCTCCGTCCAATTTATTATCATACATATCCCGCGCAATAAATATAAGAAATTCATTTCAAATAATTCCACGAATCAAGCAATATAAAATTTCATTTTAACAAAATTATGTGCTGCTATAGTTGTGAAATACGCTGGAAATACATCTCTCTGCTGTAAGTTCCGCTGTTTTTATGTATTGTTTCTTTTATATATATTTATTCTTAATTGTTTTGTCTGTAATAGTGTAAGGACTACTGCCACCGAGTGGAAATTCAATTGCAGTTAGTAGAAGTCTTAGTGGTAGTAGTAGTAACAGTAATAATAATAATAATAATTGTTCATCTTACCCATTTAAAGTTACATAAAAAATTAAAAGTAAATTCACCGTATAACAAGCCATGAAGGCTCACTGGAACAGGTATAGCTCTACTCCTTCTTTGACCTCGGCGTTAGTGGGGAATGTGTGCTAAACGCCAGGTTCCGACCGCTTTACCACGGAAAGGGGCCTGGTACCTATTGTACAGGAGGGCGGGTGGGCCCCAGGGCCGGTCTGGACGAGTGCGGAAAATCTCGCCCGCCACCGGGAGAAGATCCCGGGACCATCCAGCCCATAACGAGTCGATATACCGACTGAGCTATCCCTGCCGACTTTAAAGTTAGTATGGTAGTGTTAAGTGAGGCGACGTTCGTCAAAACTATTACACTGTCATTTGCGTACAGATGCGTGTCGCTATTAGCAAATTTGCTCCTGTTCGCGTAACCGTAGCATGTGCAGGCGATTTCTCAGCTACACACTCGAGCCCCCAACCCCCAACCCCTTTACCGTCACCGACATCCATTGAACAGAAGGCTGGTTGGGGATAAAATGCCCTTCGGAATATTACGGGGGTGGTGGGGTTTAAGAGACCAATGACGGAAATGCAGTCACGATTCCTCCATTTATCTAGCCTGTAGCCTAATCACTATACTACCTGAGCTATCCCGGTTAATACCACAAATTCGTGTGGTTTTAAAATAAAAAAGTACTATTACTCCCAACCCAATGAGCTCGGGGTGGAGGTGGAAAACGGAACAACTTTACTTGAATTAGATGCGCTTCGGGAAGCAAAAGGCTCAGATTTTTTGCTGCTTTTGCTCATTTCCGTGAGCAGTGGATCAATGGCCCACTCACAGCACAATTGGTGCGATCCAACTGTCTCGTAATCACGTCCAATCTGACTAACTAGGAAACCATTTTTGAATTTGTAAAAATTGGTTTGAGTGTGTATAGAGCAAGACTACCAAGGCACAATAAAGTACTGGAGCTAAACAAAACGGAAAATTGCCGTTTATAGATAAAAGACCTTCGAAGCTGAACGAGGGAGGAAAAATATCAAATTCATGAAATGAAAAATCGGTTAAAAATTATATCATTGTTCCTCAGTTACAGCGGAGATTTACAAGTGTAATTTCGCATGAAATTGTAGGCTCAAAACATGTAACAGGGCAAAGAGTAACACTGCTGACTTGTGTTTAGGAGATGCCTGTCTTGAACCTCGATCGCGACCACTGTTTCATGACATTTCCTTGTTTTGCTCATTTTATACAAAAGAACGTGTGATTAGTACCTCATTTCAGGTCACGAGCTACACCCGTCAAAAAGAGTTTTGTTCATTATTTGACAATTTTCCTAATATTGGAGGATTCAAATTAAAACTATTACGTAAGAGCATTGTTACTTCATCTATAAAGTCAAGTATATACACTATTGTAATTAACACTAGCGGTCTAACTACAGATTATATCATCCATTCAAATAATCTTCAATAAATGTCAGGCGTCATAAATACAATTTTGGCCCTACAATTTCAAAAACAAACACAAAATCACAACAAGCAAAGCAGATGTTCTCAGTCTAAACAAAAATTTATTGTACGGATAAAACCAGCTACAATTTTCGGCTAATGGCGGATGAGTGAACATGTACTGGACTGATCCGGCCCACAACAGGGACGGGTGGCATGCTCTTCTAAATGCGGTATTGAACCTTCGGGTTCCATAGAATGCGGAGCATTTCTTGAGTAGGTAAGGAACTATTAGCTTCTCTAGAACGTCTCCGCTGTGTGAAGATAGTTTGTTAGATAGTTAAATAGATGGCGGTTTCAAACCCACAGGCATACAGAGATGCCAAAATACAAAAATGCGTAACTTTTAACGCCTCTTACGAAAATAGTCGCTTAATATTACGAAGAAACATTGTGTGGGAAATATGCAAATTTTCAATAAAATATCAGGTGGTTAATTGTTCAGAGGAAAAAGTTTCAATATCCGGAGAAGTAGCGTTCCTAACGGAGTCTAAGAAACAGAATTCCGTGAACACGTGACCGGTTTTAAGGCCTTCTCCTCTCTTCTCGCTCGCTGTAAGCGGCTTGGGATACTATTGTGAGTCAGGAGATTAGTTTTTGTTGAGGGTTTTGAAAGCAAGGGGGTCTGTCCACAGGGAGGAAATGCAATGTTGCAGTGGCTGCTGCATGCCTACTGGTTTCTGCAAAGAAGTAACAATACGGTCCAACACAACAATCGATATTTGGAACTATCATAAAGCTGGATAGTGATTCTTCATCACAAAATAAACCTTTGCGGTAGAAGATAAAGATAAAGGTCTCCCCGTCAACAACATGAAGGCATATAAGGGAAGGAGAGGTAAAGTTCCACCCATTTTTAACTTGGCACATTTTGGAGGTGGTGGTCAGCTTCTGCCACAGACCGATTTACTCCTGGGAAGAATATCTATACCTTCAACAGGATTCGAAACCGCAATCCCTGGAGAAAGATCCGGCCTTAGAACCACGCTCTAGAAGGCGCGGGCATTCAAGCGAAAATTAACATTCTCTTACTACGGACTTGTCTGATTATAGAGATAGATACACACACACACACACACACACACACAAACACATACACACACACACACATATATATATATATCTATTGTTACTTATTAATTTTAAACTAAAAAAAGGACCGAGTATATTCTTCTAGTCTGAGCGCTTTCACCGAAACAATGTAGGAGTAAAGGGAGACTGCATCACCTGATCGAAATCAATGACACTCACATACATATATACGTAAATACATACAAAAATAAATACATACATACACACATATACACACATAGACACATGCATACATAGGTATCTAGGTTCATATATACATACATACGTACATACACATATACATACATACACACATACATACATACATACTTAAATACATGTATACATACACACATACCTACACAAATACATACATAAATAAACACATAATATATATATACATACATACATACATTCATACATACAGGGTGTCCCAGGAGGAAAGGACCTAACTTCGGGAGAGTGCTCCTTAGGTCAAACTATAACGATATAACCCAAAACACCTATATCCAAAGTTCAATTGTTACAGATATATTGGCCAGAGAAGTTTGAAACTTTGACAGCTATTACTCACTTATTGATTACCAAATACATATTGAAACTGACAGGAATATGTGGTTTTTGTAATGTTAATATCTGTACATAACATCATAGTAACTTGTGAGTGACATAAAGCCATAAAGTAGAATTACAAAAACGCTCGCAAACGCGTCATAGTTGTCCAATGACTTCCAACCACTATACACTGCCAGCACATGCTCGCCAAGGTCGCTGTGAGCTGTATCTAGAGATAGCGCAGAAATGCAGCCAAAGGGGAGGGGGTCCATCCAGTTGTGTGTAAGATGAATAAAATTAGTGGAACAAAACTTACCCTATATTACATTAAAATAAACTTAGCAATACCAGCTCGGGTGAAGGCAGAAGTTACACTTAACTTCTTAGCTACAGGAAGCACCTACAGAACTCT
>Ga0131853_10027082_pt1 | contig 10301 bp, 7 predicted proteins | sample TergutLab28metaG_FD_92764 | JGI IMG/M metagenome (GOLD analysis project Ga0131853, IMG submission 92764) | Labiotermes labralis P1 segment gut microbial communities from Petit-Saut dam, French Guiana - Lab288 P1 (version 2) (version 2) | ecosystem: Host-associated > Arthropoda: Insects >... | reverse complement strand
GGAGGAAAGGAAGCTGAGGGTGTTTGAGAACATGGTGTTGAGGAGAATATTTGGACCTAGGAGGGACGAGGTAACGGGGTAATGGAGGAGATTGCATAACGAGGAGCTAAATGATTTGTACTCTTCACCAAATATTATGCGGGTGATAAAATCGAGAAGAATGAGATGGGCTGGGCATGTGGCGCATATGGGTGAGGAGAGGGGGTATAGGGTCTTGGTGGGGAAGCCGGAGGGAAAGAGACCACTGGGGAGGCCTAGGCGTAGATGAGTGGATAATATTGGGATGGATCTCCAGGAGGTAGGATGTGGGTATATGGACTGGATTGGGCGGACCCAGGATAGAAGTAGGTGGCGGACGCTTGTGAGTGCGGTAATGAACCTTCGGGTTCCGTGAAATGCGGGGAATTTCTTGACTAGCTGCAAACCAGTTAGCTTCTCAAGAAGGACTCTGCACCAGGAAGTAAGTAAGGCGTTGTTTCTTGGAGACAGGTAGCACAGTGTAGGGGTGGAAGGAGGAGAGCCACCCGGGAGGCGCTTATCCTTCTTGGGCAGTAAAGCCACAGAAGAACAAGAACATATACTACCTAAGAAGGTGACTAACGACAAATTTATCTCTGTGACTAAATACCACAATCTGAATGCCAATATGGGTCTTGTAAGTTACGCCTCACTTATCAAATTCTCTACACTAGAATGGTTCATATGGCCATATTCACGGCCCGGCTGAAATTTTATATGAGAAGAGCCCAGTGCATGCATTAAGTGGTGTGCTGGCTGTACTTCGAGCCAGTCTTACATAGTGGCAAATGGACGAATCCGTTTACTTGCCGGAATTCAAACCCCGGCCAGTTACATTCCTGACTCAGGAATGTAAATTAATTCCTTTACTCTGTTCCCGGCAGTCAAAGGCCGTTGCGGACCGAGGGTGTAATTACGTGGCGCCTGGTCGGAGCCGTCGCTAATTTCACGGGCGGCGACTGATGATATTGTCGACCGATGAAAACAGAACGGTCTTTGGGAATGATGGCGCAGGGAAGAAGTCAGGCTTATGGGTGTTAATGAAGATATACGTTATATTGTGGCCTAAAAGACGTTGAGGTCAACTTGAAATTTTTATTCCTGTTGCGTTCTATATGTTTCAAATTGTGCATAAATTTAATTATAGGCTTCTTGTACACTGAATGGCTAACAGTGAGAAGGGAAAGATGCACCGTTTTTGGTGAGAATTATACATTTTCTCCGCAAGGTTAGTGTGGAAATGTACGACATTTCCAATGCTCTCAATGCTAAATATTTTCTCCCCAGCCAAGGACAGTAGGTGAACACTGAGCGTCATTGAAATGATGATTGACAGGAGAAAATCCTAACTCCTTGCACTTTCTCCGCAATAAAAACGTAACTATGGAACAGAAGAGGGGAATGGGACAAGTTGCCCACTGTACTGTGTATTGTGCATTCTGCTGGAAACCCCCGTAGAATAGAAATACACAGTGTTTACCAGAAATGTTTTCCTCACTGAATTTCTGAGCAGGACATCTCAGCGAATTTTAACCTAGAAATTCGAGACTCGGTAGAGACGTCAGCAATTCTGACTGATCTAGGAAGTGTGTCATTCCTGTTGCGTGTGTGTGTGAAAATTGGAAAGGGTATGTAGTCAAACACAACTATGTCAATTAAGGTGTATGTAATGGCTATACTAGACAACTACATGTTTCGGCCTTTACTGGCCATCTTCAGGTTGTCTTCCAGAGAATTTAACTTAAGGTCCTACTATATACATTGAGCGCGCACGTGGTGCAGAGATATGTAGATCTTTACATATGTAGAGATCTCTGCACCACGTGCGCGCTCAATGTATATAGTAGGACCTTAAGTTAAATTCTCTGGAAGACAACCTGAAGATGGCCAGTAAAGGCCGAAACATGTAGTTGTCTAGTATAGCCATTAAATACACCTTAATTGACGTAGTTGTTTTTGATTACGTATTCTTTCCAATTTTCTGACTGATGTTTGGCATCACACGAACACCTGTGTAGCACTAACATTATGAGGAGATGGATTCATGTGAGATACTTCCTGGCCAATCATCCACTGTCATCAGCTGGTCTTGTTCAGTGCTATGTAACCTCTGCTTTTAATACTAAGCAAGTCCACGACATAGAGTTTTCGTTACCTCGAAACGTTGGCTTTTGCAACAGGAAAATTCACTATGAAATTTACACTGGACCTTATAATGAACAGTTAAAAGTAGTTTTCACTCTCTCACACACATACAGGGGGTAAAGATTCAAGTCTTCGGGATTTTTAAGGCACGTCAACTGTTCAGTAGCTATGGACCGTCAGAAAGAGATTACTAGAATACTCTTCTTCAGAGACAAGCAGTCCAAGAACAATGGACTGCTGTTATGCTGTGTCGACTGGTAAATACCGATGTTACCGACGTTATTCAGGATCAACAGTTTATTGGACGCTTCTTAACATCCTACAAGACGGAACTTTCAACAACATCGCTCTGAGAACCATAAATTTCGCGTCCTAACTTTTTCCCCCAGTTATGTGCCTATGCAATAAGATCCATCCCATTTCCTGTTTGGTCTCGTAAGGAGGTCAACATCATTCCACGAATTTTCTGTTTCCCTTTTCGCGTTACGTCCATCCCATATCTACCCAGATTTCATTGCCCTAATATCATGAGATTTTGACGTTTTGTGATTGACTGTTCATCGCAGTATATTTATCTCAGTATTTAACCAACTTGATGCACAAAATTTGTTTTACAATAAGTTTTATTTTATGCCTCTACATGTTTCGAGCACATGTGCTCATCATCAGGAGGTCAAAATTGAATTACACAGCCTCATACCTCTACATGTTTCGAGCACATGTGCTCATCATCAGGAGGTCAAAATTGAATTACACAGCCTCATACCTCTACATGTTTCGAGCACATGTGCTCATCATCAGGAGGTCAAAATTGCATTACACAGCCTCTGGTATCATCACACCACACAGAGGTTGTGTAATGCAATTTTGACCTCCTGATGATGAGCACATGTGCTCGAAACATGTAGAGGCATGAAATAAAACTTATTCTGAAACAAATTTAATTTTGTGCATCAATTTGGTTAAATACTGAGATAAAGATCATGAGATTTACACGCATATTGGAGTTTTGTGTTAATGCAATGTTTTATATTGCCAAACTAATTCAGCTCTCTTACCTTCACTTACTTTACGAAGTACTTGTTTATCAGAGTCTTAACATTTTTTATTCGCTGAGCGTCTTAAAGACATTCGCGGAAAGCAAATTCTGTGTCACATAGTGCAGTATTCTTAACCTGTGCACAACACTGTTAAATTGAGTAGAGGGAAATTGTAGAATTCTCGGTGGGTGTGAAGGGCTTCATAGCTGGAAATGACAGGGCAGCGCGTTACACTGAAATGACAGTCATTATGCGCCATAACCGCCGGGAAATTGAGCTGGCGGAAACTGTTTGGTGGAACTGGAGCCTGTTGTAACTGAGACGGACATGCGACCTCCACTCGCAACACAGTTATTCTCAACCGGCCTACCAGAAGAGATTTTTTTTTTTTTAAATATGTTCTAGCTTTTACATTTTGCTTGCTGATTTGCACATTCGTGTCTCATGTAGTCTGCCGGCAGTACGACGGCTCTACTGGCAATCTTAGTCTGGTCTTTAGAGTAATTAAATTTCCGTTATAATGAGGGGATGACAACCCAGGATGCTGTGTTTAATTACAGATTAAATTATGCTATAAAGTTCTTGACTCCAAGACCCAGTATAGTCAGGTCGCTTTTCTTCCGTTAGCAGCTCAGAGTACAGTTCAGACAATAGAAAAACTCGGTGTCGCCAGTCGACAAGCTGGTGATCTTATGCTCTCACACGAATGATATACTCACACATGTGATCTGACTAGCTTATCCTACCGCAGCTCCGAGGCCAGCTTTGAGTTTTCGAACTCCTTTAGCAATCCAGATGTCAGTATTTGAGCAACAGACGTCAAAGTGTTCGTATTTCAAACTGTTAAGTCACAGGGGTTAATAATATTGGACACATAGAGATATATATTGGATAATGATGTTGGAAACGTAGAAGTTCTTACGGTGTAATGATGTGTGTTGCATTAAAATGATCGTAGCTTAGACATTAGTGTTCTGGCTTATTTCTGTCGCGTTTGAATTTGCTTCTGAAGAGGTGAATATTGATAACTTGACGGATATTGAAAAAAATTCCGATAGAAATAATTCAAGCGAGAGGTGAAGTATTACGATCGAGATACCGGACCTTATAAAATACATGTCGAGTAAGAAACAGTTTTTACAGCTTTTACGAAAAGACAGAAAAAAATGTTACTGCAAAAAGTACGCTATCAAACGGTGTTACTTTTAGTCATTTCGTACAAAATTTTGTGTGTTTGTTCTCATAATGTCATTAAGTAGACGAAATTAGGTATCGCCGATGAAGGTTCATAGGCAGTGCTCCATTAAATAAGTTTATGAAAATTAAAAGAGACGGAAACTGAAAGGATCCTATCATCTCTGTTTCTGCTGATGTCGTGAATGTATACGTATTGGTGAGAATAAATAAATAAATGTATAAAAGAAGTCTGTTCTAGAAGTTCGTACAGAAATATCTAATTATCATTGCATTTTTTTTTTGGAATTAGTGAAGAAATCAAAATCCACATGTGTGAAAGTAAATCCTTCAAACACATGGAAGACTTTGTATATTACATTTTGCAGCAAAATTAAGAGAAAATTAAATTCGGAGAATGTCTGCTACCTTTCTGTTTGGAAAAAGCTTATTATATCTTCCGTTCTGTTACTTGAAACACGTGAAGATGAAAAACTACAAAACCGCGGTTTTAAATGTCTGCTTTTTTTTTATTGTTAGGCAAAATGAGCTTCACTGCAAGGTTAAAACACAGATTAAGATTTGCGGTTTTTGTGTGACCTCTTTGAAGATACTTCTTGTAATCGAATTGATCTGGGGAAAAATTTAATGCAAATAAATATGGCGCACAATTTTTATATGTATAAAGAAGATATAAAAATCATGTGCGGTATAGTGATGTGGAAATAGATTAGAAAACAAGAGTGCTGAGGAGACAATTTATGCTTAATGGAAAAGAAGCTACAAGAAGATGGAACAATATGTTGTATTAGGTCTTCCATAATTTGTATTCTTCCCAGTATACACGTATTATTCCAGTGATAAAATTAAGGAGAACCGATGGTTCAATAATGTAAGTCGTTTCGTAGAAATGAGATATACATGAGGTTCTTGTTGGCAATCCTGAGTCAGCTATGAAACCTTGCAGAGGGTTTAGGAATAATATAGGAATGAAACTTGAAGAAGTTCAACGTGAGGATTTGGGCTGGATTTATGAGACTCAGTTTAGCGAGCAGTGGCGAGACCTTAGATCACTGTAGCAAAATTTCCGTTTCTTCGAAAACCACGTGACTTAATGATCATGTAAAGACTCATTCTTGAAAAAGGATAATGCTCCATGGATTTATTTTAAACATTGAAGTCAGTGCTTAACGTCTCCTCTAAATTTCTTATGTGTCTATATACAGGGTGTTTCAGGAGGAATAGTAAATATATAAGGAGGTGGTAGTATGGACTATTCCGAGTAAATAAGTTCATATATACATGTGTCAAGTTTTCATTGGGTGTGAAGATACAGCTGTTTGAATGTTACGCATAAAAGGCCTTACAAAAGGTTAGAAGGAAAGACAAATGTCGTATTGATTGCATTTATTGGTTATGTACATGATCTCAATAAATTACAACAGTTCAAAGTAAGTGTTCAATAATCCCACCATCGACTTCAATGCACTTTTCAACCCTCTTGGCAACAGTACGTGTAGCTCTCCTGAGGTCGTCTTGGCGTTCTTGCTTCATGAGGGCAGCACTATTCATAATGCGAACGACCAATTCGTCTCTTGTGTATACTCTTTCTTTGTAGACTTCACTTTTCATCCATACCCACAGACAAAAATCTAATCTGTACGCGCCAACTTCAAACAGCTATATCTTCACACCCCTTGAAAATTGGACACATGTTTACATGAACCTATTTACTCGGAATAGTCCATACTACCACCTCCTAAAATATTTACTATTCCTTCTGAAACACCCTGTATAAAAAGTCACGGATTCGCCAACTACCACTACCTCCTGTGCTGTCCAGAATTTTTCAGATGATGTCACCGTGTATAAACAACACCATAAGCATGAAACAAATTTCTAGTGCTCCTATACTCAGTATAATACGGTTCTACTCCGCTTCTTTCTTCCAGCCGTGCTCATTCATACCAATACAATAATGCGTGCTGCATATGCGTAGGGGGAAAGAGGCTTACCTACTGGAAGAGCGGAACGGTTACAAGGGTTGTGACATAGAGAGCCTCAGGCTTCTTGCTGGGCACACCACCAATCGCTGCGCTATATTTGTCGATTTCTGTACTGTATTTGAAGTTCATGTACACGATTTTACTCACGAAAGCAGCAGGTATTCAGTCGCAGCTGTGTTATATTCTAAATTAAAAAACAGAGAGTAAAAAGGGTTCTCAGTATTAGGAGATTATAATAAGCTGGAGATGTTCAAGAAAGGGCAGGAAGAGGATATTCAAAACTATGACTAAAGTGACAAGAGGCCGGAAATAAATTAGATATTGAGTAGCTTCATGATTTTTACTCCTAATGCAAATATTATTAAAAGATAAAGCAGTCCCGTTACAGGCCTAGAATGGACCAGAGGATTCCAGGAATTTAAGGTTCCCAGATTACATGACAACGGCACAGGATGGTGGTAAGATTGTCAGCCCTACGCACCGGCCGCCTTTACCCCCAAGAAATGTTCCTGGTACTCATTTTTGTTAGAGGCTGAGTCAACCCCAGGGCCATAGTGCGATCGGAAGGATTTTATGTCAATGAAAAATTCTGATGACACCAGCTGGAATCGAACCAGCGACCTTCCGATTTGTAGCACAGCACCTTAACCACTGTGTCATCGCGGGATTCTGCACTGCAAAGTGATTAATGTTTCGAAACACCAGAACATTTAACCATTATATGACAACAAATAAACTAAAACTCTGTGCATCCCGAAATTCCGAGAGGTCAGGCAGTGTTTTAGGTGTGAAATCCAATCCCGCTGCTAAACAAAATGATTTCTTCTAAGGCATCATCATTGACCTTTTTCGACATTAAACTTACAGTGCTTCCTCAGTCACCATAGACGATATTTTGCGATTTTCAGTGTTGGGGTTCATTGGTTCAAGTGTCTTGGGCTAAGAACAGCCTTATTTAGGAGCGAGAGCAGACCCTTTCGGAGACTTTCTGCACCCATAATGAGGGATTGGAGTACGCGGTGGCGCAGTTGGTTGAGGCTCTGCGCTACAAATCGGAAAGTCGCGGGTTCGACTCCCGATGGTGTCATTGGAATTTTTCATTGATATATTCTTGCCGGCCGCACTATGGCCCTGGGGTTGACTTAGCCTCTAACAGAAATGAGTACCAGGAATATTTCCTGGGGGCGTAAAGGCGGCCGGTGCGTAGGGCTGACAACCTTACCACCTTCACGTGTCGACTGTCTTGAAATCTGGGAACCTCAACCTCCTGTAACTCTCAGGGCCTGTCCAGGCCTGTAATGGGATTGCTTCACCTTTTTTTATAATAAGAGATTTCTTAATTTTCGGAAGATGGGGCTAAGAACAGGTCGACAAACATCTGCTTCGAACTGATGCGCTGGTAGCCCCATAGACTTTCTTCACATTTAGTCAAGATCAAACATTGAATTCTTCTTCTTGGACTGCCCAAATTGAAGTATTCGTAGAAAACCGAACGTGACAAATCAACGATTACTTCTCCCAATGACGATACGCGCAGATCATTTTATTTACCTCCAGTGGAGGGGGGGGGGGCACAGAAAGAGGCTTCACGAATCTTGGGGAGGATGGCTCTTGATATCTCCACTCTGCGCCTACTGACGTATTCTTCCCCAGCCCCTACAGACTGCGTCAACAAGCCAACGGCACTTATCGCTAGCGAAGTTTATCTCCACCAACATTTGTTCTGAAGGAAAGGCTGAAAGACCGGTGGGAAATATGGCAGATATTATACTTGGGGGGAAAGTGAAATACTTCGATCGAAATGTGTAAGAGGTCACTGTAGCGTTGAAATTGCGACGGACGTACCTAGCTTTTCATTGGTGAAAACAAATTAATGTTTCATAGAAATCAAACCAAACAAGAGTGAATATTATGTAGAACCTGGAGATACCCCAAAGAATGTACACAATATTGCAGGGATTTGAGGTTTAGACCGACTGAGACTGGAGTGGCTTTCAACGGAATGATTTTTTACGGCGCGTTTTATTTAGCTGCGGGCATAAGCCTTTATTCGTTTTAGTTTCTGGAGACACCAGTTCTTATCATCAGACTTGTACTTAGTATGATAGCTACGATACAAATGGCGACTGTCAGCTTGTCCTGCACCCTTACTTGACAATACGTTAAATCTACAAAGCGCGTAAGAGCTGTAAAGCTGTAAATAAAATAAACAAACTTGGTACTTTTATTGGACTGATAAAGAGAAGCAGCTGCGTTAAGGTACTTAAAGAAATTAGGTCAGATATGAAAAAAGTGAACTCCATAAGGGAGTCCGTCCTGGCCTACTATCAGCTTACTGTCTGTTAAAATTACTTACGCTGTATTGATGTAAGTTACAGAGTACTGGAAATGAACAGCAAAAGCAAAATTTAAAGCAATCCCATTACAGGCATGGACAGGTCCTGAGGGTTCCAGGAGGCTGAGGCTCCCAGATTTCAATACAGTCGGCACATGAATGTGGTAAGGTTGTCAGCCCTACGCACCGGCCGCCTTTACCCCCCAGGAATTATTCCTGGTACTCGTTTCTGTTAGAGGCTGAGTCAACCTCAGGGAAATAGTGCGGCCGGAAGGATTATGTCAATTAAAAATTCCAATGACATCATCGGGAATCGAACGCGCGACCTTCCGGCTTGTAATGTAGTGTCTCAGCAAACTGCGCCACCGCGTGCACCATTAAAAATAAATAAGCAAATAAAATTACGTCCAAATAAATGAACTCTTTTTTTTTAAACTGCCATTGTGAGGTCCCGGTAACACACCTTTCTAAAGTTAATTTGCAACGGACATTTTATGGTTATGTTTTCCGGCCAGCCGTCGCTTTAAAATAGCGATGGACTCGGAGAAAAAGGAAAGAAAGAAATATGGAAGTGAGAGAAGGGGTGAAAGTTACTGCTCGGTTAATAGGCGAAGTCAAACACCTCGACTCTGACCATATATTACCAATCACGAAATCCGTGGTCTCCGGTTGCGTTATGTGATTCAAGACAAGTTTATATATCGGCTACCGAGCCCTGACAAGCCATAGGTTTTTTTTTTCGTCTTATCTAGTTGTTGTATGCAGCCTGTGTTCCATACAAAGCTGGCTGGAATTTTGCATTTGGGCAGTTCACAACAACGTAACAAGGGTTAAAAAGGCACGCGACCGACCTGTAAACGTCACGCGAAAAGAAAACTGAGCATGCAACCTTCACTAATTCACTTCACAACACAGGAACAGCCATCATTCGGAATTGATAACAGACAGGTATCTGGCCTGAACATGCGTTGCGTCTTCGAGCGATACTGTACTTTAAATATCACAATCGAAATGTGCTCCGGCGACTGGCAAGTCTTGTAACGACAGCGGACGGTCATGCAATTGTATCCAACGTACGTCCTTTAGTTTCGGGCCCTAAACTAGCGACAAATGTGGACCGACATTAATGTTCTGGCATAGTACTCTCTGCAAGTGACCGTCCGGTGTGCACACCGGATGGTCACGTACAGAGAACACTATACCAGATGCTGTATTGATACAATTCGACCTCCTGATGATGAGCACAGTTTTGCTCGAAACATGTAGAGGGTTATAATAATAAACGTTTTATATAACGTAATTGTGCATCAAGTTGGTCATTTACCCTGAGTTGTACCAGGATGCACTTTCAACAAAACATAACATTTTAAAAGATATAGTTCATAACTCAAAGAGAACACACTTCTTTTCCATTATAAAGACTACTAAGTTAATAGCGCGTGGGGAAATAATAACTGTTTACTTGCTTGCTTACTTACTTACTCCATGGTGCAGAGTCCTTCTTGAGAAGCTAACTGGTTTGCAGCTAGTCAAGAAATTCCCCGCATTTCACGGAACCCGAAGGTTCATTACCGCACTCACAAG
>Ga0131853_10027081_pt1 | contig 10301 bp, 8 predicted proteins | sample TergutLab28metaG_FD_92764 | JGI IMG/M metagenome (GOLD analysis project Ga0131853, IMG submission 92764) | Labiotermes labralis P1 segment gut microbial communities from Petit-Saut dam, French Guiana - Lab288 P1 (version 2) (version 2) | ecosystem: Host-associated > Arthropoda: Insects >... | reverse complement strand
ATATATCAAAAACCAAGACATAGCCGAAAACATGAAATCTGATAATTTCAACATCGACACGCTTTAGGCGGCTTTAGCCGCTAAGCCGAACCCACCGCCTTCCAGGCGGTGGTGGTTCAGTTAGCCGATTTCCGATTAGGAAAGCAAAAGAAAGTTGATAGAATCGGCAAAACCAACTCCCCGCATTACACATTATCAATAAAAATACTCAAAAAAAACACGGCGACTTAGGAATATTTTTAAATCGCCATGTTAAATTTTTTGTAATTTCTATATAAACCATATGAAAAATATAAACCAAATGGTCTTAAATGTCAACTGTATATAGTTAAACATTTTATAGTTAACACCATACACTTGCTGCAGTCCCATGAAAGGTGCTGTATGCAAATGTTACGTGTGAGGGAAGCAGTCCGGCAACGTATTATTAATTTATGTAAAGAGAATGGAATCACTATAAACAAATTGGCAACAAAAAGCGGCGTAACACAAAGTACATTAAACAACATAATTAACGTAGGAAGCAATAATCCTACCGTTTCAACTGTCGCAAAATTGTGTGATGGTTTGAATATTACGTTACGTGATTTTTTTAATGATGATATTTTCATTGAAGTAGAACAGGAAATAAAATAATAACAACCGGTTTTGAAGCTCCGCGCCGAAAACAAAAACCGCCCGGAATCTTGATTCCAAGCGGTTTATCTTCCACAGGGGCAGAAGGATTTGAACCCTCGACATTCGGTTTTGGAGACCGACGCTCTACCGCTGAACTATACCCCTTCGTGTTCGTCGTCCATTATAATGACCGTGTGGTTTTGTGTCAAATATGCTACAATCCCTTTAACAAAACATAGAGGATGATAACTATGCCCTTACCTAAAAACGCGAAGCCTGACACCGTTCTGTTGCACGCGGGCCACGACCCCAACGCGACCGGCGGTTCGGCGGCGGTGCCGATTTACCAAACGGTGGCGTACCAATTCCGCGATACGGAACACGCGGCCAATTTGTTTAGCCTAAAGGAATTGGGGAATATCTATACCCGCTTGACCAACCCGACGACGGCGATTTTTGAAGAGCGCGTGGCGGCGTTGGAGGGGGGCGTGGCGGCGTTGGCTTTCGCGTCGGGCCACGCGGCGATCGCGGGTATTATATGGAACCTCTGCCAAAGCGGGGACGAAATCGTCAGCTCGACCAACCTGTACGGTGGCACGTATAACATGTTTTCGTGCTCGATGGCGAATTTGGGCATTAAAGTGAACTTCGCGGAAAATGCGATGCCCGAAAACTTCCGCAAGGCGATTACACCCAAAACGAAAGCCCTCTTTGCGGAAACCATCGGCAACCCACGCATCGATGTAGCGGACATCGAAGCCATCGCCGAAATTGCGCATGAGCAAGGGATTCCCTTGATCATTGACGCAACGTTTACGCCGTATTTAAACCGTTCGATCGACTTCGGCGCGGATATCGTCATCCATTCGGCGACGAAATTCATCGGCGGTCACGGTACAAGCATGGGTGGCATCGTCGTGGATTCCGGCAATTTCGATTACGACAGCGAAAAGTTCCCGCTCCTTTCCAAGCCCGACCCCAGCTATCACGGGTTACGGTTTTGTGACTTGGGTAAAACAGCCTTCATCACACGCTTGCGTACGCAGGTAATGCGCGACTTGGGTGCGTGCCTTTCACCTTTTAACAGTTACATGTTTTTGATCGGCTTGGAAACGCTTCACTTGCGTATGGAGCGGCACAGCGAAAACGCGTTGGCCGTTGCAAAATACTTGGAAGCGCACCCCAACGTCGCATGGGTGAGCTACCCCGGCTTGGAAAATCACCCCAATCACCATTTGGCGAAAAAATACCTGCCTAACGGCGCGGGCGCGATCATGGCTTTCGGCATTAAAGGGGGTAGGGAAGCGGGGCGTAAGTTCATCGACTCATTGCAACTGTTCTCCCATTTGGCCAACGTCGGTGATGCAAAATCACTGGTGATCCATCCCGCCACTACTACACATTCACAGCTTTCCGAAGAACAAATGGCATCGACAGGCACAACCCCGGATATGGTGCGCCTGTCCATCGGGATCGAGGACATCGGCGACATCATCGCGGATTTGGAGCAGGCGTTAAATTAATTTTTCGCACATAAAAATAACCAAAAAAATGCCGCTTCATACGAAGCGGTATTTTTTTGGTTGAATTTAATGAATGGTCGGTTTATTTATTCTTCCGTGCTTCATCCATCGCCCGCAGCATCGCGCCGGTCTTGTCGCCGCTGTATTCCCAGTACATGAGGCCCTTCATGCCGCGCTCCATTACATATTTAATTTTGTGCGACACGGATTCGGGGTCGTCGTAGGAAATGAAGATATCGCCGTTATACAGGTACGGCGCTTTGGCGGTGTCGTCCCAATGGCGGGTGAAGCCGTTTTCCTTTTGCCATGCGGAGTCGGTGAGTTTATCGTACTTGTTCCATTCGCGGTAGGCGCGCGCGGCGGATTTCGCGTGGAGGCCCGTACCGTGTTCGCCCGCTTCCACACCCGTCCAGCCGCGCCCGTAGAAGGCCGCGCCGATGACGAGCTTTTCGATGGGTACGCCGTGTTCCACAAACAAATCAATGGCGTACTTTGCGCTTGCCACACGCTTGTCGGCGGGATTGTTGAATAGGTTGGTATGGTGGCCGGTGATTTCCGACGTGCCTTGGCGCATGTCGTAGCTCATCAGGTTTATTTCGTCGAGAAAGGTGCCCAACTCAGCCAGTTCCATGATGTGCGCGTAACGTGCGCTGCCGCAGCCTACAGCCATGCTCAAATGGTACTTTCGGTTGGTGAGGAGGGTCAGCGCGTCCATTTTGGCACGCAACAGCCACATCATTTTGGTAAAGTTGAATTTATCTTCCGGACGCGCGTCGATGCCCGCGTCGTCGCAGCAAGGGTATTCCCAATCCAGGTCCACGCCGTCGAAGTCGTGTTCCAGCATCAGCTCGATACAGCTCTGGGCGAATTTTTCGCGCCCTTGCGGGGTCAGTACCGCGTCGGAATAACCGCCCGCGCCCCAGCCGCCGATGGAAAGGATCGTCATGAGGTGGGGGTTGGCTTCCTTGAGGGTCTTTAACTGCCCGATACCTTTCCAATGTGCGCCGGAGCATTTGCCGTCCACGCACAGGCCAAACGCCCAGTTAATACGGTCGAGGATTTTCGCGTCCTCGGGGGTGACGGTCGTTTCGCCGTACAAGTACGCGGCGATGAAGGGTTTTCTTTCCATGATTGCCTCCTTTATTATACTTTCCTTACACCCGTATACTCCCTCGGCGGGATGAGCGTACCGTTCTTTTCCGCTTGTGCCCAACGCTTTTTCGCTTCCGCGATCGCGTCCGCGTACTGCGGCAGCCATTGCTCCTGCGCGATAAGCATTTCGTCCACCATTTGGTCGATTTCGCGCGGGGTGCAGACGGCGCCAGTCAGCGGATCGAGCAGGACGGCTTGGCGCAAAAGCCAAGCGTCGCCCGCGACCGCCGCCCTCACCGCCAAACGCTGTACGTTTACGCTTTGGTGGCAAATGGCGGCGCAACCGTCGGGCAGCATCCCTACTGAAGGGACGGAAATCCCGTTGCCGTCCACGTAACAGGGGACTTCCACCACGCAATCGACGGGTAAATTGATGATACAGCCTTGGTTAACCACGTTAAACGTACCGCGGTACGGGCGGCGGGTTTGCAACGCTTCTATTATATAGGAGCCGTGTTCGCTGCCGCGGTCGGTGCCGTCGTATTTCTTGGGCGGGGCGGCCATGGCGTTGGGATAATCTTGGATAAACCAATCCCGCCTGCCGCTGCAGTCGCGCAGGTAACCGCCCGTTTCACCGTGGATCCACGCGGAAAGGTCGATCCATCCGGCCAATTCATCTTCGCGCTTGCGGTACCATGCGAGGTATTCGGACAAGTGGCCGTTCGATTCGGTCGAATAGTAACCGAAGCGGCGCATGACATCGATGCGCACCTTTTCCTGTACGGAAAAGACGGGGTGCTTTTCAAAGGCTTCCAATAGTTTGCCCGTGAGCTCCTCCCCGTCTTTTTTTACGGAGATGTACCACGTTTGATGGTTGATCCCCGCGCAGATGTAATCGAGTTCCTCGCGCTTATACCCGAGCGCGTCGGCGATTTGCCATTCGCCGCCCATCACGCCGTGGCACAGGCCGATGGTGGGTACGCCGCCGTACATATTGCACGCCCAAGTCGCCATCGCGTTCGGGTTGGAATAATTAAGGTGCAATACATCCGGCGCGGCTGTTTCGCGCATGTCCTTGCAAAAGTCAAGCAGCTCGGCGATGACCCGCTGCCCGTACATGATGCCGCCGATGCACAGCGTATCACCCACGCATTGGTCCACGCCGTATTTAAGCGGGATATTCACGTCCGTTTCAAAGCCTTCCAACACGCCGATGCGCACGCAATTAATCACGTAATTCGCGTCCTTGAATGCCTCGCGGCGGTCAAGGGTGGCGTTAATCTTGGTGGGGATGCCGTTCGCGTCCAAGTCCCGTTGGCACAAGGCTGTAACCATATCGAGGTTATGCCGGTTAATGTCCATGAACGAAATCTCCGCGCCGCGCAATTCCGGCACGCTCATGATATCTGTCAGCAAGTTCCGCGTAAAGCCGAGGCTGCCCGCCCCGATGAAGCAAATCTTCATAAAGTCACCCTCTTTTTTTGCAAATTCTATTCCAATAAACAAATAATGGCAAGGTCGATATAACAATGGTATGATTTGAAAAAAACAAGCGAGGTTGCGATGATGGAATTAAAGGATTACGCGTTAACCGACGCGTCCGCGGTTGATTCCCCCGCGCTTTTATACTACCCCGAAACCATACGGCGAAACATCCAAAAAGCGATCGAAATCGCCGGAGGCGCGGATCACTTATGGCCGCACGTCAAAACGCACAAGCTCACCCAGGTCGTGGATATGCAGCGGCAGGCAGGTATCCGGCGTTTTAAGTGCGCGACGGTCGCGGAAGCGGAAATGTTGGGTTCGATGGGTATCGAGCATGTAATGCTTGCGTACCCGCTTATCGGGCCGTCGGTTGCGCGTTTTATGCGCCTTTTGGATAAATTTCCCCAAACTACGTGGTGGGTGTGCGTTGACGGTTTGGCCGCGGTGGAACAATTAAACCGTCAAGCGGGAAAAACGGGATTGCGGTTAAATGTGTTGGTTGACGTCAACACAGGTATGGACCGCACGGGTATCGGGATTGATAAGTTGGAAGAATTCTATGTAAAAGCCGCCGGATACGAAAACATACAATTGCGCGGCTTCCATTGCTACGACGGTCACATCAAGGACCATAACCCGGTCCAACGCCGAGTGAATACCGATATCGTCATAAATAAAATTATCAAAATCCGCCATTCCTTGCAAAACCGCGGATATAACCTCGATACAATGATCATGGGCGGTACGCCTACCTTCCCGTGCCACGCGGAGCGCATCAGCGGACGGCGTGCTTGCGAGGGCGTTTACCTATCCCCGGGTACGTTGTTTATCCACGATTACGGTTATTGGCAGCGATACCCCGATTTACCCTTTATACCCGCGGCTGCGCTTTTGACGCGTGTCATAAGCCGCCCCGCATCCGGCTTATTTACGCTCGATGCGGGTTCGAAGGCCGTCGGCTCCGACCCGAAGGGTATCCGCGGTGTTATCCTTTCGCTCCAACACGCGGAATCCGTGTCCCAATCGGAGGAACATTGGGTCTTCGGCTTGGATGAAAGCGATCCCGGCTTCCCCGAGGTCGGGGATGTTCTTTATGTCATCCCAACCCATATCTGCACGACGGCCGCGCTTTATGAAGAAGCCTTCGCCGTGCGCAACGGCGTTATCGACGAAACCTGGAGGCCCGCCGCCCGTACGCGGAGGATTTCGATTTGATTAATTATGACCCCGTGGATTTGTAATGCCGTAAGCCAAAGCGGAAAAGCGCGTAACACGGCAACAGGAACAACAGCGCAACCGCGGGCGTTAACGCGTATGTAACGCTTTCTTCGCGGCCAACCAAATAGAGCAGGGGATAATACTGCACCAACGCCAACGGTACTACATAGGTAAGGAATTTTAATACGCCTTCGCCGTACACGCCGAAAGGCAAACGCCCGTGCTCACGCCCGCCGTGGGTGAGGGCGTTTAATATTTCCAGGCCCTCGAGCGTAAAGAAGGAAATCCCCGCGTAAACCACATACAAGCCGCAGAATAGCAATGTCCCGCAAACGAGCATGAGTGACAGGGTCAGCACCTTGTCCCATGTCCAGTCCACACCGCTACGGGGGAGGGCGTACGCCAGTACGGCAACCGACTGGATGAACCGTCCCAATCGTGAAAAATCCACCTGCGAAGCAAGGACTTGGAATATTTCATTGCGGGGCCTAACCAAAACGCGGTCAAAACCGCCGTTGCCCAACAGCGAAGGGAAACGGTCAAAGCCCCGCCCGATCCACTCCGAAGCGGAAAACGCCATCCCCAGCACGGCGACGCAAATCAATACTTCCTCGTAGGAAAAGCCGGCGACCCCTTCGATGCGGTTAAACATGAACTGTATGCTCAAGAAAGTACCGAACGCCACCATAAATTGCCCCAAAAAAGCAAAGAAAAAGGACGTTTTGTACTGCATTTGGCTTTGTATATGCATGGAAAAATACTTCATGTACAGCTTCATGTCCTCACCCGCCTTGTACGATGACACGCCCCAGGGCGCGTTTCATAAGCAACCGCCCCGCCAACACCAATGCCGCAAGCCAAAATACCTGCAACGCCAGCGCTTGCACCAAAGCGGAATCCGTTAAATAACCGCTGTAAATCAACAACGGGGTGTTCTGCATGGCACCGAAGGGCGACAACTCAACCACCCTGCGAAGCCCCTCGGGGAAAAAGGGGACGGGAATGTACCCGCCCGCCAAAAATTCACCCGCGGAGCTTAAAACCATCCGCGTACCGCCCGCGTTAAGGGTGGAAAACGCGGAGACATATACCAGCATAACAATCCCCGCCGTTACGCCCGTGGCGAGCAGTAAGCTGACAAAGAAAATCCCCAGCTGCACGGCATCGGCAGGCAACACCAAGCGGAAAGGCGCGGGCAATACAAAAGCCACCAATAAAATAGGCGCGCAACGCAAAAGCGCCCGCGCCATACGGTTGGAAACGGCTTGGGTAAACCAACGGTTATATAAATTCAAGGGCCGTGCCAGTTCATAAGAAATTTGTCCGCTTTCAATGGAATCGAAGATGCCGTAATCGTACGCCCACAGAGCATACAACGCCAGGAACGCTTGCTGTATCCAAATATATGAAACGGTCTGCTCGAAGGTCATGGGGAACGCCGCGGGGTTGCTTGCGTAAAAAGCACGGAAAGCCAAAACATACATAAATCCCCAAACAAACTGTGTACCAAGCCCCGCTAATGCCGCCGCGCGGTATTGCAAGGAATTCGTAAATTGTATACGGAAAATCGCCTTATACGCGTTCATATTTCGTATTCCCTGTACAGCGCCGCCACCATTTCCTCTGCGTTGGCACCGATGGGGGCGCGTTCCTTTAATTCCGCCAGGCTGCCGTCCAGCAGGATTTGCCCTTTACCGATTAGGATAATCCGTTCCGTCAGCGCTTCAATGTCCTGCATGTCATGGGTGGTTAACAGCACCGTCGTTCCGCGTTCCGTGTTCAAACGCTTGATGAATTGCCGTACCGCCAGTTTCGATACCGCGTCCAGCCCGATCGTCGGTTCATCCAAGAATAAGGTCCTTGGATTGTGGAGCAGGCTCGCCACGATTTCACAACGCATACGCTGGCCCAGGCTTAGGCTTCGCGCGGGTGTTTTAAGGATTTCCGACAGTTCCAATAGTTCCACCAATTCGCCAAGGTTCTTTTTATAAACCGAAGCGTCCGTACGGTAGATATCGCGGATCAATTCAAAGCTGTCGATCACGGGTACGTCCCACCACAATTGGCTCCGCTGGCCGAACACCACGCCGATCTCGCGCACATGCGCCACACGCTCGCGCCATGGGGTACGCCCGTTGACGCGGCATGTGCCGCCGTCCGGATTTAATATGCCGCACATGATCTTGATCGTGGTGCTTTTACCCGCGCCGTTGGGGCCTATGTAACCCACCATTTCACCGTCGCTAACAGAAAAAGACACGTCCCGCAGGGCATGTACGACCTCGTACTCCCGCGAAAAAAGTGCCTTTACCGCAAGACCGAACCCGGCCCGCCTCTTTGCCACACGAAAGGTTTTGTTGATGCCATGTAATTCGATCACATTCATCCCCCCTTCCAAGCAAGGAGGGGTATGATAATACAAGCGTTTTTATATGTAAAGAAGAATCTGTAAATAAAAATTTAAAACAAACATACGTTTTATTTCATAAGTGTTGACATTACGTTCTTTGCATGTATAATTACCGTAAGCCAAGGAACTTCGCCAAGGCTTGCGAACGACCCACTAAGGCTGCGCAGCCGGGTCAAGGGTAATGCATATAATGGGTGCCCTCCCGAAATATTTACATTTTATCATCACCGCAAAGAAATAAAATTTAATAAAACAAACCACAACCGCTTCCACCCGGACTTGGAGGCGAGTGACAACCCCGTGCGGGCGCATCTTTTGATGCTTGAGCTTCCCGCAGGGGGTTTTTTATTTCAGATAGTTTTTAAGGTTAAACAAGGCAAATAGCGGAATATTAAGCAAGCCTTCTTCAAGCCTTAAATCGGATAACGATGCACGGATTGCTAATTTAGGACTGTACCGCTCCCGATATACGCGCAGGCTTCTTGCCTGTAAGTTTTCACCCGCTTTGACTTCAACGGGATAAATGTCCTTATTGTCCGCAAAGATAAAATCGACCTCCGCTGTCGCTTCCGAAGTCCAGTAATAAATATTGCGGATAAAATCCTTTCCCGCAAGCTCCGATAAAACATACTGCTCCGTAAGCGCACCTTTAAATTCCTCAAATACCTTTATACCGTCAAGTATCGCGTTCGGCGACAATTCGCTCATTACGCGAAGCAATCCCACATCAAGATGATACAACTTAAAGGCTTTCAAGTCCTCGTAGGCTTTAAGCGGCACGGCGGCTTTTGTTACTCTGCCGACTTTGCGGAGTAAACCGCTGTCGAGTAGCCATAACATCGCTTCTTCGTAATCCCTCGCCCTTGCGCCCTCGCGCACCAAGCCATAGATGAATTTTTTGTTTTCCTTCGCAAGCTGCGACGGTACGCTGCTCCATAAATACCGCAGCTTCGGAACGATATTTTTCGGCGCGTGTTTGGAAAAGTCGTTTTCATAAGTTTCAAGCATACCGAGTTGCCTTCTTTCCACTTCCGAAAAATCCCTTGTGTCGATCCATGAGGCCACCGCCGCGGGCATACCGCCTATGACAAAGTACAGTTTCAAATAATCGGTGAGCTTATCCGTTACCGCTTTCGGTATTTTTCGTATACCGTCGCTTCTGACAAACTCAATCAACGCTTCTTCGCCGTTTGCCAATAGAAACTCCTCAAAGTTAAACGGTTGGAGCGCAAGAAAATCCACTTTGCCGACCGGGAAAGAAGTGCCGCTATGCAGGGCGACGCCGAGCAATGAACCGGCACAGCATATGGCGTACTCCGGCGCGGTTTCCGCAAAATATTTAAGCGCGGTCAGGGCGCGTGGGATTTCCTGTACTTCGTCAAATATTAAAAGCGTTTTTTGCGGTTTGACCCGTTTGCCGTGCAAAGCGCCAAGTAAGTCTATGATCCGCTGCGAAGATATGTCACCGTCAAATGATTCCTTTAACCCCGGCGCGTTTTCAAAGTTTATATACAGCACATCGTCAAACGCCGTCTTACCAAATTCATTTAAGAGCCATGTTTTACCGACTTGACGCGCTCCTTTAAGAATAAGCGGCAGACGGTTCTTTTTATTTTTCCACTTAACCAAATCATCCATCAAAAGCCGTTTCATAAGCATCACCTCACATTTTCTAAACATAATATTAGCATAACTTACACATTAAATAAAGATGATTTGCTGTGTCCGCACACATTCTTCTTTGTTATTATAATGCTTGAGCTTCCCGCATGGGGTTTTAAAAATTATCAGCGTGATCAGTTAATCGGTATAAATAAAAGAAGCTGCTTCGTATTGTACTGCACCAAAAAAAGCGGACGGGGAAAGAAGCACCCTATCGGAAATGAAAAAGAATCAAGTGAACTGGCGTCGTTTTTCCAGCGGCGTCAGTTTTGTTTTCAATTGTACACGCTGGT
>Ga0131853_10027080_pt1 | contig 10301 bp, 4 predicted proteins | sample TergutLab28metaG_FD_92764 | JGI IMG/M metagenome (GOLD analysis project Ga0131853, IMG submission 92764) | Labiotermes labralis P1 segment gut microbial communities from Petit-Saut dam, French Guiana - Lab288 P1 (version 2) (version 2) | ecosystem: Host-associated > Arthropoda: Insects >... | reverse complement strand
TGGCGGACGCTTGTGAGTGCGGTAATGAACCTTCGGGTTCCGTGAAATGCGGGGAATTTCTTGACTAGCTGCGAACCAGTTAGCTGTTCAAGAAGGACTCTGCACCATGGAGTAAGTAAGTAAGTAAGTAAGTAAGTAAGTAAGTAAGTAAGTAAGTAACGCCATACATAAATATTTGTTGGCGGAATGATCTCTTACCATAATCTAATTTCAAAATTAAATTAAGTTTAAAAGTGATTTCTGATCCACAGAACAACATTACTTTTTCTGCTTCATCTGTCTTTCCATCCCTTTATCAGACTGTTTAACCATCTCTTTTAAATGTGTTGTGGTTAACACACGAGTACTGAGAATGATGTCCTGGAATATTTTTGTACTATGTCTTATATCCAGAACTTACAAAACCTCAGGGTTTTGAATTTCCGTCAGATTTTCCACAATTTTCTCTTCGTTGCCACCACAATCATTAGCATTAAGCAACTTCAGTAGTTGATAACGCTTTTAAAAAGAGCATTCCGTATTGTCGTCTTTTAATTAACTTTTGCGAATACTTCGTATCTATGGCACTAGCAATTCAATCGAAATGCAATACCGAAGTCAGTATTTACTATAGAATAAGTACTTCAAAGTTTGACAGCTGACGTCACAGGGAGCTGTTAGTTGTTCAAGCCGAATATAGACTAAAGTAGATGCATGATGGGTTATACAAGACAAATCACGTGTCGACAGCCGAGATCAAAGGTTAAGCCAATTAATAGCAAAATGTCAGTCAGTCTTCAAGTAAGCTTGAGGTCAAAACAGAGTGGGCGAACTGTGTTGTTACACAGGATGGTTGGCAACTGGGTTTCTCCAGCCCATTGTAATGTGAAGTACACACACAGGAATAAACAAACTCTGTTACCGATATGCAGACCCTACTGACTTCACACAAAAGTTCTGACTTTACAGAGTTCGGCAACTTTCTAGATCAATGCCCTACAAATAGTGGTTCGCGACTCCCATAAAAGTTAACAAAATATTTTGTAGAATCCGCTAGAATAAGGTTACTATTTTAAATTCTTTTGTCTGTACAGTTATAAGGTAAACTCTAACTAATCTTTTCAAATACACACACAAAACGCATGAATACACTAGCGCATTTCGTTTGAGCGGATAAACAAATTTTAACTACTTGCCTGTTTTAGGATGAATAAACCAAAGTGGGTATGTCGATACAGAAAAGCAGTTATGCGCGGAGGAAATTCTGGGAAGAATAAAATTGCTCATGAAGGACTGGATAGACTAGTTTTCAAAGAAGGGTTTCCTGAAGTCAGGAAGTTTTGGAACTACTCAGCAAAGAGAATGGTGTTGGTAGGTGACCGCATTGTCTTACGTTTACCCACTTAACTTCGGGATTTAATTACGTGGCTGACAATAAACAGTCATGATTGTAATTAGATTAACAACAGCAACTACTATAGTGATTGTTATGCCGATACTAATAGACTAATAATAATAATAATTTTAAATTTCTAAAAGGTAATATGATATAGTTATTTATTTCATCATGATTTATATATCCAAATGCTACTTACGCCACTCTTACATCCTGGTTTACAGGCTATCCGCTTTTAAACAACCACTTATCGTATGCTAATAGACTAATAACACCAGCACAGGCTTTAGGTAATGGAACTATTTTCAATACATTTTAAGCAACTCTCTACTAAGAATACGCCTACGCCCTTCAGAATTGAAGGCCAATGTTAAAAATGTTTCATTCACCTATTTATTACCCATAAGGCATTTTCAAGAGAGTATAATTTGAAAACTTAAGAATATATTTTTTATGTATGGTAACAATATACGAGATCCGAAAACTGTCACAATTAAATTACTTCGTCTCTTAACAAATTGACTTGAAGGTCCTTCAGTCTGTCTGAATGCCCTGCAGATCTACAAAACCTGTGCAGTGCAGGTAACTACCTAATTATCTAACTAATCTCACTAACAGAGAACTTTCTATGCTCTAATTATAACATATATTAAAATCACAAAGAAAAAAGCTGTTGATCAAAGTAGGACTGCCGTGCAGATTTGGAAAGTTATTACCGTTGTTGGTGCATATTTAGGTCTATGTTACCAATAACAAGGTAAACCAGACAATTAACTAACTACATCGCAGTGAAGTTCTTTGAGCAGCTGGCATTTATTCACCAGGATTTAGATATCATTGTACACGAAAATTTCATCGTCTCAGGTTTCTTCGTCTTTCTGGGATGTTTTGAAGCGTAGGTCGGTAACTGATTACCTATGTTTCGGGGCAGCGTCAAGGGTCTACCAAAGACTACTAGACCTTTCACATTGGGAGTGATAGGCTAACCCAGAACGTCGGTAACCAACTAGCAGCCTGCGCGAACTTATGTGCCAGAAGATCGAACACCTGAATTATAAAGGGGCGGAAACTTGAATTTAAAACTGACCATCTGATTACTATCCTCCGATTTCTATTCTATTTCTGCGCAACTTCGTAGAGAGGTACAAATGTCTCAGAAGAACCTCACGCCTCCACATTCAAGGTGCAGTAGGGTAAAGGTAAAGCAGTCCCGTTACAGGACCGGAGGAGCCCAGAGTGTTCCAGGAAGTTAAGGTTCCCAGATTTCGTGACAACGGCACAGGATGGTGGTAGTTTGTTTGCCTTACGCACCGGCCGCCTTTACCCCCAGGAAATACTCCTGGTACTCATTTCTGGTAGAGGCTGAGTCGACCCCAGGGCCATAGTACGATCGGAAGGATTTTATGTCAATGAAAAATCCACTGACACCAGCTGGGATTGAAACAGCGACCTTCAGATTTATAGCACAGCACCTTAACCACTGAGCTACCGCGGTCCCCCAGATGCAGTAGGGAGACGTGCGAACTGTTCGCCAAGAGGGAAAGAGTTCGAGAATGTAACTGAATGGAAAGCTGCAGATCTAAAACGGGCTAGAGACGTAAAAGTAAAGACATGGTCTTTATTCCCGTGAGGTTTATTCTTTTAATTTACAGACGTATGGAGCAAGTTACTCGGAAACACTTGTGACTGTCCGCTAAACTGCATATCATGTCCTATCAGAAGAAGGTGAACCTTAGTCACCGCCGCAAGAATATCGAATCCCGTATCCTGATCAAACCACAAACCTGTATATGTTTTCTGTAATGACATGCCTGACCATTGCCTAAGTACAGGCCGAAATATGTAGCGTAAGTTTGAGGGTGAATTAATTGGTTGAAGTAAACGTGTGTTTTGCTAGACTGAATAAATGTGTTTTTTATCTCAGTATTTAACCAACTTGATACACAAAATTTGTTCCACAATAAGTTTTATTTCATGCTTCTACATGTTTCGAGCACATGTGCTCGAAACATGTAGGTGTAGGAACTTTTATGGAAGCCATCTCATTTGTTGTTACTATTAAACAAACCACATTTATTCAAATTCTGACATTTTGCTGACCGTGCATCTCAGTATATTTATCTCAGTATTTAACCAACTTGATGCATAAAATTTGTGTCACAATAAGTTTTATTTCATGCTTCTACATGTTTCGAGCACATGTGCTCGAAACATGTAGTAACAACAAATGAGATGGCTTCCATAAAAGTTCCTACATCTTGATTCTTGTAACTATGTCTAACAGTATTCCGGTCTCTAATTGTCATGCTGTTCGCCCACACTTCCACAAGTATTGGGTATGTAAGTCCCCTTAAGGAGGGTACAGCAACCGAGGCGTGAAGCTGGTCATTCATTTATATCTGTGCCGAGGTTAAGAATGTGTAGCGGTGCAACACAATGACGAGATCCTCTCATCTTAAGAATTTAGGTGCAATTAAAGCGGAGTTACAGTTAATTAGTGATTACACACCCCTTTACTTAACGAAACAAAACTCTGGATCATTCAAACTATCCCGAAAAGGTGTTTACTCTTACTTTTATCAAGAACATGACCCATAAGATTAGGGCCATCATCGTCACCTTCATCATCATTATCGGTCACGAGTATGGTCTTCATACACCTGTTTCGGCCTTTTTAGGCCTATAAAAGGCATTAAATTCCCACAACATGTAGATTTTCTCTAATCAACTTTTATAAACACACACAACGTTTATTCTCTTTTGTGCACAACTAAACCCGTGTCTAATAAATAACTCCCAAAAGTGTGAAATTTATTTCGACCTCTTGCCAATATGTACAGTGGCCGAAGCTGTTAGAAAGGGTGAACTTCTTGTAGTACATTTCTAAAAATTGACACATGTTAAATGGACAGCTATATTTCTTGAATGGAATGCAATATTGCCAAAATCCATTCACTGCTTGAAGGTATTACATTCAAAAATTTATGGCAAATTTAGTTCCTAAATTTAAGTGTTGTTCTTCCCTAAAACTTTTAGTTGCTATACAATTTTATATTGATGATGACGCAAACAAACACATCCCCCGTGAAGAGGGGCTGATTATACTTGTGAGACAAAAGAACATAAGCAAGATTCAGGGTATAAAATAGGTACATATTGAAGATTAAATTCAACATCTCTAGTTTTTCTAGACGACAGAAGATTTTCTATCGGAACGTGATAAATTTGGGAGCAAAGGCAAGAGCCAAACTGATTAAATACGGCAAAATAAAGACGTATTGAATAAAGAAGGTGCAACTTTACGCATAATTAATCTTGACACTAACGTGGAGGCGAGTGGTGAACTTTATATTCCGGCCACCCTCCCAGTCTGTACACATTTACTAGGAGTCTCCCAAGAATCAAAACTTGGCCTCCCATTTCTAAGGCTAACCAGTACAATGAGCAACCTACCCCTCCTCCTCTTCAGCCTACCGCCAAGCGCAATAATTTTAATCTGTTCTACAACTGTCAGACATGACGTATCAGGAACACGGATGCCATTTTCTTCAAAAAGTTCTCAAAGTCAAGTAGCTAGTTAGCCTGATAACTCTTTAACGCTATACCGTGGTACCTGCTGCTTCACATTCTCTTACTGTGGTATCAGATTTTCTTATTTTTAAACAAGCCAGGTTCTATCATGAATGAAGGTAAATATGTTTCTTAGATCTTATGTATATTGGACCGTGCATCATTGTGATAGTTGGAGAATAAGAGACCAACTTGATGTCACTAGTTATTAAGTTTTATGTGTAGCAGGCCGAAGCCTGCTACACGGATAACACTCCAACCCAGCCACACTGAAACTCCAACACACATCGAAACAAGAACACACGACCAATGTGGTGATACAATAGAAAAGTCGTAGGTTCCTGATGATGGATGTATTAATGTCTGAAACATGTTGAGCATAGAAGAAGTGAAATAAAACTTAATAACTAGTGACATCAAGTTGGTCTTTTATTCTTCAACTATGTTTCCTTAGGTTTCAGTTCTGTGACATCTGAGAGAAATTTCCCACCTTTATTTAGACCCTAGCCTGTATCAAAAATTGATATATGTACTGCCGTCAGTCCCAACAACACATGCTGTATGGTTCGGTCGCACCGACCATCTTAAGGTTATTAACCCTTTAAACGCCGAGATGAATCTCATCTGCCATGTGTTAGCATTATTCGGAGATCACTATATTCTCCACATTAGCAGGCAAAGGGTTAAATACAATTTATTATAACTGAAAATAAAAAGCATACAGAATGAACTTGTGAGATACCGAAAATAAAATTGTTCAAGTCATATTAAATGTATATGTCTATTAAAATATGGGTATTCTTTTATTCCATTTTAGCTTTCTTATTTTTTGTCTTCTTGTTTGTGTAAAAATTGTTAAAATGTTTCCATAAACCTTACCTAATTCGAGCACTTCTTTGCCAGATGTATTTTGTGGGCGAAATTGAATTATATTCTGGTAGTAAAGTGGGGCTACAGTGAATAAGCAATTCCTGGTTGAGAATGGAAACATACAATGTTTTTCGCACGTTCTCCGAAACAGCGATGTCAAACGAGTCATCAGCAGAGTAGTGAAGATTTTACCATGCTATTTCAGGAACAGATGTGATATACTCGCACAAAAGGCTTACATAACCCAGTAATGTACGTAGTAAATAGATACACATGGAAATACTCGTAGTTTCGTGGCTATGTTAAAGTTGTTACCACATTCTAGAATTTTAATAGACCTTATGTAATGTATTAATATTTGAATTATTCTTCGGGTTTAGTCGAAAATGTGGGGTAGATTGAATCTAACCCCTGAGGTCACGCCATCTGTCGACAGACAGCGTTTGCCTGGACGTCAAACTGTAGCGCAGCTCACATCAGAACTGATGCACAAGGCTGCAACACGCGTTATATCAAGCAAATAACACTTGTTCCATTACTCAGACATTAGTGTGATCGACTGAGAGGAGAACAGGTGAAAGCTGGCCCCAGAAGAGGAGCTACATTAATTCAGCATCATTTTATAACTATTGGTTTTTTTACTTTAAAATGTTTCCGACTGCAGTTTGCACCAATTTCATTTCAAAACGAGCTGAGTAGATAAGTCACTGTGATTAGGGCATGAGATAAAGTACCAGAAGCAAATGCTAAGAAAATTAAGTCTATGGTCATGTCTCGAGATCGTCATGCAGGTCAAAATCACAGCAGAAAAGATAGGCAATAGAATGTTTGAGTTGCTCCAACAGTTCAGATGCGAAGAACAATCCTGGCAAATCAAAATTCCATTCACGAAGAAATTAAGAGAAGACTGAAGTCAGGAAATGCTTGCTATGTTTCGGTGCAGAGTTTTTGTCGTCCATTTTGCCATCCAAAAATATGAAGATCAAGATACACAGAACTATAATTTTATTTTTTTATGGGTGTGAAGCTTGGTCTGTCATATTGAGGGAGGGACGTAGGTTGAGGATTTTCGAGAATAGGGTGCTGAGAAAGGCATTTCGGCGTCAGAGGGACGAGGTAACAAGGGAGTGGAGTAGACTACATACCGAAGGGCTTTACGAGCTGAACTCATTATGAAATATTATTCGGGTGATAAAAATCAAGAAGCATGAGATGGGTGGGGAGTGTAGCATGGATTGGGAAGAGGAAATTTACGAATACACTGAGGTTTTGGTTGGGAGACAACTTAGAATACATAAGCGTATGTGGGGAAAATATTAAAATGGATCTTAAATAATAGGGAGGGGGAGGCACGGTATGGATTACTTGGGCTCAGGCTAGGGACAAGTGGCGGGCGATTGTGAATTTGGTAGAGAGCATTGGAGCCCAATAAAATGCGGGGAATTTCTTGACTAGCTGAGGACCGGTTAGCTTCTCATAAATGACCCCGTTCCAAGAAGTTAGTTCAGGCACTGTAATGTCTTAATTAATAAACGCATAATTAAATTGCCTTTTATTTTTATTCGAATATTGTATTTAAAAGGTATGTTTAAAAGGAAACAATTTCGTTACAATGTTAGAATATTTTTGCGCCCTGAGAAGGCCTGTTCCTACTTTACCGTGTTCCAGTGGACAGATTAATATTGAATTAAGTGAAGTCCTCAGAATCGCATCCTTCGCAAAAAAGAATGCTACCGCGCTGTAATGGAATTGTCAGGACGACGAAGAAAATCTCGTATTGAAGGGTTTCGTAATTTCCACCCCCCTTTACCATTTCACCTACCACATGCAATTTGGAGTGATCAAATCAACCAGAATTATATGTATGCAATATGTTAAATTCTGAAGAGAAATGATAAATGCATGTAGCATTTCAAGAAGGAAATCTAAAAGAAATCTACGATAGAGCAAACATACCTGTACAATGGAAGACTGTACTGAAATGAATCTTAAATAAATTTTGTGTTCCAGCGTGCTCTGGGTTCTTCATACTAGGATAGATTACAGTGGTGAGACCGTAAAGAAAATTTAGGTTTAAAGAACACATGTGAGCAGCTCTCAGCTTCACAAGGCTCAATCTGAGCAGTCGGCCTAGTTTACTTGTATCAGTTCTTCTTTCCCCCGAGGTTACTCTTCAACAGCCTATTCAGTATTGTTTATTTGGTTCTGTTTTGAATATGAAACTAAAATATCAACTACAGAAGAATCCCCCCAAAAATGGATAATATATGATATCGGACGGCAAGGCAAGAAGTACTTAAAATTTACCAAGAGTGACTTCTTAATAATAATAATAATTTTGTTGTTGTGGTTGTCGTCGTCACAGACATTTTCTCCCTGGTACTTCTGTTGAACCAAATGTGATCCCCACCTCAAGTTTCAGACCGCTGTACTTTCCGTATTATGTGTGATGTTCCAAATATAGCTGACTTTTGCAGTGGATCTTTTGAGTGTATTCCCGGTATGGCTCCGAAATATTTCCTTTATTATTATTATCATTATTATTATCATCATCATCATCATCTCCTTTATGCAGGGTATTTATGCTTATATTCCTGAGACAAACTATGTCCCTAGGGAATACAGTGTTGCAGCTATTCTGTTGTTACTATTCACGGTGCTTTTATCGTTAGTTTCAGTGTTGAATCTATTGTACTTTTACATTAGTACTTTCCGGAGTGTGTGTGCAGTGTCTAACATGGCTGTTTTCTGTAGTTCCTTGACTTCATGTTTTCCTGGTATGTTGCTCATGTATTTTCTGAATTATTCTCAAATAGTCCCAGTCGACCCTATTTATTATTATTATTATTATTATTATAAGCACGATATCAAGGAACTACAACAAACAGCCATACTGGGCACTGCTGACGAAATTCGGACAGTATTAAGGTTTAACATTGGGTATAGCATTACATGTACCGTAAATTGTAACCACAAAATAACTGCAACATTTTACATCGTAGAAACAAGCTTATTTCTGGTGTGTAATTGTAAATACCGCATATAAAGAAGATAACATGTAAAAAACAATAATAATCATGAAGTCACGCCGTCCAGAGCAACCCCAAGGACAACGGAACGTAGAATTACCTGAGCCGGATAAACCGGTCTAATTCCTACATAATAAGTTCTGAACGTGAAAAAGCACATTCCAAAAAAAAAATACATATATAAAATAACTTCAGTTTTTATTTTATGCCAGAGGAACAAGGAATATAGCAGGTCATTGTGTACACAATACTATTCAACAAGTTTTCCACCATGTAACGGCAAGCAAACTATAAGAACTGTGGTATATTTCTTTTCATACCCTATGTTTACTGACGCCCACTTCTTTATACTTTGGAATTAAGGGTACGGCAAGTTGGCTTCTTATAAAACTAAAAGGGGACAGAAAGATTAAACGTACTACGTGTATCCCCCATTAGCTGCATAAATTATGCGTATTCTTTTCAGTACGGACACTTCTATAGACATTAGAGTCACCTTCTCTTAAATATACTTTTTTACGAACACCTTCTCGTTAAACCACCGTATATCATCTGTTATAGGCACTGGATATGGGGAAAATACTAAATATATTTAATAATAATAATAATGTTTTGAAGCCGAAAGTTGGTCAGTCGCTTCAATATTATCATTCAGTAACGTGAATGTTTGTACTGGCAGCGAAGATAAACGTTTCGTGGCTGTTACAAAATAGACACAAGAGCAGCAGGTTGTATTTCATCTACAGAGAAGAGTCAGGTCAGATTTACCTACTGACTGGTTTCACGACAAACTTGCATTTTAATTTCGACAGTTCTGAAAAATTTTAAGCTTATGGTCACCAGAAATGCTGTTGCGTTGTTTTTACTGCCGTTTCACAAAGAATACTAAGATATCTTCCTTAAGTTTTTATCGTGTTCAAGTTCAGCAAGTCGGTCGGACCTGCCAGTTTCCAGCATTTCACATGCAAACTTTTACTTAAATTCTACTGGATTCTTTTCGGTACGCAGACTCTTGTTTAGAACTAATTGCATTGATTAAATATTTCAGCGAACCAGTAAATTTTGTAAGAGGGAAATAATATTTGAAATTTTATTCATATGTGATTACAGTTAATAAGGACAAATTATGCAGACTTCTTTCGTGAAAGATATACTTTAAAATTAAACAATTACTTCTAGATATTGTTTCAAATAATATTACAAATACAGAATTCCGCAACTAACGCGTTTTATACAAATTAATTACAATTAAAAACAGATACTTTAAATTATATCCAATAAACAGACAAAAAAACTTGAGGGTTTTTTACCGTGCATCTTCTTCATGAAATAATGTGAAATGCAAACTTGATGCAACAAGGTAATTTTATTGATGTATTCTTAGCTCGACATGTTTCGGGTACATACGCTCATCATCAGGAGCATTAGATGTTGAGTTGCAGCATGTGGTTTTCTGC
>Ga0131853_10027079_pt1 | contig 10302 bp, 7 predicted proteins | sample TergutLab28metaG_FD_92764 | JGI IMG/M metagenome (GOLD analysis project Ga0131853, IMG submission 92764) | Labiotermes labralis P1 segment gut microbial communities from Petit-Saut dam, French Guiana - Lab288 P1 (version 2) (version 2) | ecosystem: Host-associated > Arthropoda: Insects >... | reverse complement strand
CACATTGCCGTCGGGCTGGTCTTTTAATTAAATACCCCCTGGTGACCGGACGTTTTAAACGCTTTTAATGTTCATTCCCATAACATTTTGCAGGCTTATCGTTCTAAAATAAGGTTCAAGAGCAGTCTGTCTGCTTGTAACTTGAGATACAAACATCCTGCATGTAGCTGACGATGACCTTGAAGCGATTAGTGTGTCAGACCAGCTCGAAAACGCGCGTGTTGGACGTCGTGTAAGAAAACGCAGAAATGCAGGGCCCGTCAACAACGCATGGGTGAGCAATCACGCATTTCTGCGTGAGCCAACGGCAATGTGTTAAATACAAGAATGTGACGAAAATTAAATGCATAATATTCTGCATATTTACAACAATTTAGTTCTGAAAATACAAGAAAAAAGCACTGGGACATTATATATAGTAACTAAAGGTTAGGTCATTCTACTTCTATAACAGCATGAAGAAAATATAACACAAATGATGATACCCAAGGTGTCTGACAATTAAAAATATCACCACCATCATCATCACTATGAAAAACAACATTGTATTTATTCCAATACACATATTTACTAAAAAATATCTTCATACATCTCACTTTGATAACATAGTAGAAAATATATGACACTAAAACACAATACATAATTTAATCTTACCTCATCCACCTTATCTGCTTCACCTTTCAGTTTTGACATTCGTATCCCCTTTATATTTTTGGTAAAACCATCAAAGAACAGTACTTCATACCTGTCTGTAAAAGCAACAATCAATCACATCACTGAAAATATTACTGTATGACACAACTGAGGATCATCATTCCTCTTTATAATTTTCTGGCAAAAACACAAATTCTATCTTATTTTATCAATTCAAATCCCATGTTCACTTACTTCACGTATATGAAAATTATAATCACATAGTATTCCTAAGAATATTGAATGCCAACATCTAACCAAAACGCATCCACAAAACTACTTCCTGCAGTTTGTCTTCAAATGATGTTAGAATGCAATTAGTCTATACATACACCTAGTCAGTGAAATATTACCTCATTAATTCCACAACATAACCTGCAGTTGAAAGTAGCCAATTTATAAAAATCTGTGGACATGCCAGTACAAGTTTTAAGTGAAATCAATGGGAAAAACTGGCAATTTTATCAAAATTTATTAAACAGTTCTGTAATCAGTTTTGCCTGTAACTAACTGCCTACTGCACCACATGCATCAGAGTCCCTCTTAAGGATCAACCAGTCATTAAGCTGGCATTTTGATGCAACACAATTCTGCCCTAGACAAACCCAATACATACCCTTCAACCTTAACACCTACATTAATATTATTCTCCCATTTATGCTTAGGTCTTCTAAGACATCTCCTACGTTCTAAGAGATGTCCAGCCTTTCAGTATATAGTGGCTCTGACAGATATTTTCACATGTCATTATCACTATTCAGATTGATGAGGACACAACTAGGAAGGAGTGTGTTAGATACAGTAATTGAAATGGAACAAGACCTAAAATCAAATGTTAATTAGTTTGACAAGCCCCTTTTTAGTCACATGATTGAATGTGACCTTCAGTGCTGACACTACCATATTCTTTCAACACAAATCAGTACAAAAAAAAAATCATACTAAATAATGACATCATTCCCTTATCTCGCAGTTGGAAAACATACAACTGAAAATTCTGCTGACCGAAGTACTGACAATGAGTGTCAAACAAGCCTCATTCTTCCACAAACACAAAGAAAGTTAAGCTGAGTGAATACTAACAATAAGTGTAATCTAAAAGAAGTTCAGCTAAGGAAGTACTGGCATGAATATGAGAGATTTATAACAATTTGGAGGAAAAAACCCGTTGCATCAAAAAATCACTATTTCTTTATACAGAATATATAATATGTCAAAGCAATCCCTTTAGCAAAGGAGACAGGGATTGTTATTTATAGCTGCTTCACAATGAGAAGACAAAAACATTCCATCTATCTTGCCTATCAGCAATTATAAATATCACTGATAAATGTGTAGAGAACACTCACACAGACAGTAACAAAAAACTAAAAACAGTCCTTGAAAACCATCACAGTAACATTTGTTCAGCATCACTCACTGCATTCTGACAAATGATTAAAAGCATAACATGTGTTGCGTCAACAAAGAGAAAAAACTGCACGTTATTTTCAGGACATACGGTAGGCATTATCAAGCGCTAGTTACAAAATGCCACAGTAATAAAATGCGCACTATACAACTTCAGTGTACCTTAACTTACCATTCCCCAACACAGCTTTTACTTTGGCTGGATACCGTCTGCAATCACTCCACTTTGCCATCACTTCATCACCAACTCTGAATACTTTGGACATATTTTTACTATCACTTCTAAAAAAGAAGAAAACATTTGTATTTTACCATATTTGAGGAATGGCAGCCTTGAAGCCATCAAAGTTATGTTACATACAAACCTGAAAATACTGCCCCCTATATGTATACCCTTCCAACAAAATCTGGAAAAATTCTTTCACTATGTATTAGGATAGCTTTGTACAACCACATTAAGCACTTCTGCCTCATGGTCCTGTATCTTCCACCTGCAGACATACCCTACTCAGTTTCTGAAATGAAGATGACACTGGCCCAGAAGGTGGGGTAACCATATATTTATTGATTTCTAACTAATATCCTCAGAAGCAAAACTGCACAAGTAAAACCATTGTAAACCTTACATAAAAGAGTCATATGTAACTAGGAACAGCCCATTATCACAAGTGCATCAGAAAAAGTTTTTAAGAAACTGACAATACCAATTATATTTCACGTCACAATGATATCGCTATTTAATGGATTGCTTGGGGATAAAGTTTCTCATATAAAATTGCGGTTTTCATTAAGTGTAAATTATGCACAATTACATAAAAATTCTGTTCATTCTCTTCAGACACAAGGGCCTTCGAGAACACAGTAATAAACACTCTGCACAGAAAACTTAAGTCTGAAATCAATGGACCTGTAATCAGAACATTAGGGAGGGTGGTCCATAACCTCCCAGCTGTAGCACCATAACCAGCCACGACTCTGGTTGGCAGTATGGGCCAAGTGATTTCCATCTCTTTGGAAACCTTAAGAAATGACCTGGCTGCAAAGACATAAAGCAAGCTGTCATCTCATGGCTGGACTTTTGACACCAATTTCTCCTATACTGGGATACAAGCCTTGGTGCCCATGGGACAAAGGCTTAAATGTCAATGATGACTATGTGGACATCTGGTGTTTACCATCTGCTAACCATGTGCCATGTATAAATGAGAGTCAGAATAAAGTTCTTGGCATCAGTGTGTTTGTTACCGTATTTTTTTAAACTTCTTTGTATACAATCATGATAAAAATGTCTATGCATAAGTTGTTAATACGAAATACAGAAAGAAATATGTAAATTGCATTTACAAAAATAAATACAATTACATACACAATAATATTAAATTTTTAAAATGACGTGGGAAATGTAAGAAAACTTCAAATGTGAACTGCAGCAGCTGCATGTCACATGCTGCAGGGTGACCATACACATTCAATACATGATGTCATTTGCCAGAAATTATGCTTGTATAGCAACAATTCCTGGCACAGAAGATGTGAATAATAGTTGCTGTTTTAAACACAACTGCAGTAAACCTAGGTGCAAGTTCTGGAGGATCAAAAATTTCTTGCATTAAATACGGATAATTTAAACTTATGTAATAAACCAACAAATGAACATGTACACAATATGTGGATAATTTACTAAATTAAAATTCACTGAATACAAGGAAATAATGTTATTTATATTGTGCACTGGCTGGAACCAGAACAAAAAATATTATGTACAGGATTTGACCGAATGTGGGAAAAGAAAACCTCCTCTAGAATTAATGAAACAGCAAAGTTTTCATTACCATTTAATTGTGGTTACACTGTATTTTCTACAAGAGAATTTCAGTTGTTGTTGTTGTTGTTGTTGTTGTTTAAATTACAGTGCAACTGAGAGCTCAAGTACATATTGCTGTCTAAATGCAGGCATCACGAATACCAAAGTGGTCTCCACACAATGCAAATCACAATGTGCTGCAAAGTTTTACTCCAGATGGCTATTCTTATAATACAAGACAACAAGATGCACTACTTCTCAACTTTATTTTGGTAAAGAACTCTACATGTTTTGGACAGACTTACTGTCTTGGCCATCATCAGGAGTCATTCACAACAATTGGTATTTGTCACACTGAAATTTTAATAATTGGTAAAATTACTAGTGTATATACATGTACATTGTCGTTAAATTGTAAAACATGTTGCAAGTAAAATGGACAGTAAGTCTGTCTGAAACATGTAGAGTTCTTTACCAAAATAAAGTTGAAAATAGTGCATGCTGTTGGCTTCTATTATAAGAATATATCACAATGCATGGTCTTCTGAATGTCATATTCCAGATGGCTACTTCCTCCATTTCTACAAGTTATGCATTTCTTAATTTTGAAAACAGGTACATTGTCACTATGACACAAATTCTAATTACAACTCAAACTGACAGGCTAACTAAACCAACCAAATTAATAAGATGATGAAGTTTTCATACAGCAATTCAAATCTTCACCCAGGAACAAGAATTCTCTGCTTTTACAGCACCTGAAGTTCATTGCCATCTTCCAAAAAGTTCAATAGTTCAATTATTCAATCAAACCATTTGACAGGCTTGAAGAAATATGACTTTTAATGTCCCATCTTTCAGAAGACCACAGTGAAACTGATGAAACCACCAACTCATTCTGTGTTCTTAGAAACTTACTGTGGAGTTGGATTTTGTGTGGCTCGAAGTCGCGAACTGTCCATTTGAATCCATTCATCATAGCGCTGCGACCACTTCTCAAAATGTATGAGGATCTCTTCATCATCCCAGTCCACTTCTACAACTTTAACAGGATACCTGTGAAGAAAGACACTATGGCTGAGGGAAAATACTAGCAGATAGAATAACAAATGATCAACAGCTGCAGAAAAAGTGAATCAGGACTTCCTCTCCCCCTGCTGCTACAAACTGATTCCAGGTCACAGCCTCCCTTTACAGGGCTTCACGATCAAACTTAATGGATACACCACATTCAATAGGACTTCTCTGTAGAAGTAATCAGGCCAACAGAGAGGCTTCTACCTGACAACACACAGTGTGCACGAGAAGCAAACATTAATCCCCCAGACAAGATTCAAACCCACAATCCCAGCAAGCGAGCAGCTGCAGACCCATACCATAGACCACATGGCCACTGAGATTGGCACAGGACAAGTATAATGGCCATTAAAAACAGGAACAACATAAAACATTTATATTATGACAATAACACTTCAATAAAACCACTTGGCATTGTCCAGATTAACTTAGCAGTCACCTGCAAATCCCTGATGATACTGGCACAACACATATACATACAATTAACACAGGTATTCAGGCAATGAAGTGACTGACTTACTGTCACAAGGGACTGAAACAACACTAACTGAACCAGCCTGTCATGCAGACTGCAAGGGACTGGAAGACAGGTTAGCTACCATAACTTGGCAGACACAGGCATAGCTCACTAAGCAGAATGTTGAAAATGCTGTGGCTCTACATGAACAAGTTAATATCTGTGATTATAAAACTAAGGGTCACTGTCATTTAAAATGGCACCTATACAAACTGGGTTAAGCTGATGGTCGTACTACAGCAGAAGTTGAAATTCCAGTGACATTGCCTTGCATGCTACTACTGCAAGGTCCTTGGACGACTTGAATACTGGGACACCACAGTAACCATCAGACAATCCAAAACATGAAACTGATATAATCTGATCATGGTACAGGAATGATCAGATAAATTATAGGATGTGTAACAGATTACCACTGGACAAAGTGGAAGGGATACAATATTGACCCTTTCTACATGAATTAAAATTCTAGGTAGGTGTATAGCTATCTGTACTTATGGAAATTATGCTAAGGAATGGACTTGTATAAACATTACCAGGCTTTCATATTGATAGAGCACTGCAATATTTAAGGTTCGCAAGGCAATGTTGTCAATAATTCAAGACTTCTGGAATGTTACACCACATCAACTGGTAAATAGTTACCAACATGAAAAGAGTATAAGTTATCTGTAAATTCTTGGTATATTACATGGTTCCAGACAATTGGGGTGGTGAGCCAGTGGGAGTATAGCTGATACGCAGTGGGTGCAGTCCTAGCAACACTTGCAGGACTGGACAGTCAGGACTCAAATACAGTTCATAGTGGTGCTACAGAAGTTACAGAAGTAATGAGGGAAGGACATTTCACAGATAAACGTGGTCCTGAAAGAGGCAATTATCCACTTTGTGGTCAATGTTACAGAAGGCTGCCTCCACTCCCTCAGGGATGAACGGCATTACCCCCCTCAACTTGTAACTCACCATATTTCACTTGCTAGGTCTTTAGCTTCTAGTCTGGTACCAATTTGGAAGTTGAGTGTAGATGATTGTTTTCTGCTAGATGTGCTGTTACTGCTGCTGTTGGGACTACTTCCATTGGTAGGTGTCATATCACTAACACTCCCTTGCTCTGAGTCATCTGATTTAGTAGAAGACACACAGGACAAATTTGCCATTGGTAAGTTACCAGAGTGAGTGTCACTTGACTTGTCTGTATTTGTATCTTTCTTGGCAATTTTAGACTTGGTTTTTCTCTCCACTGTGTTTACAGAGCTTCTAGATGCAGAAACTTCACCTTTACCCTTTCCAAGAAGCTTCCTGTCAGCCTCTTTGATATTACATGGTTCAGTATGACTAGCATTGGAACTATTCTCACCAGATGAGTGGAATTTGGATTCTTCTTTCAAAGCTTGATCACCTGAAACAGAACAAAGCTACTTAACACAGACACATTATTCAGTTCACACTCAGTTTCTCCATGACAGCACCAAAGCCTCCTCAAATCTGACAGCAACATGTGCTGATATAAATAAGTGAACACACTTTAAAATTATTCATTCTGTGCATTTTAATTAAATTTTCACTTGTAAAACCAACTAAATGCACTTATGATGTACACAATACTAGAGTCTTCCATTACCCCTACATGTTTCTGCACATAACTTCACACAGCAAGTTAAACCTTGTTAAAATATAACATATTACAGCAGTAATACTCATTATATGTAGCATTTTGCAGCTTCATTCAAAGTGCTAGATGCCTGATATACCTAATAACTATGATACACTATACCAGTATTACATATACATTGTTTTAGTTGTTTTGCAGTTAAATTAAAGATATAAAGGCATGGAGTATGGTTAAAATCTATTCTTGTCATTGTAGTATTCATCTATGTGTACATACACCTATCGTTGCTTTCGATCCATAATGGATCATGCCCCTTATTACCTGTCATATTGTCCATGTAGTAGTTAACAATATACACGTACTTTTCCAATAAAAGCATACACACATATACTAAAGTTACCTTGCCACTGCAGACACTACTTTATATACAAACAAAGACTGGAAGGCTCCAAGCTCACAGTAAACTAAATGACACTGGCATGGCGCTGCCAGAACTTAAAAAATGAATCACAAAAGCACTGAAGCCCAGGCAACACCAGCAAGAGAACTGGCACATAGTCAATGAAGCCAAAACATGTTTTAGAACCCAGGCAAAAAGAAGAATATTGAAAGTAAGAAAACAGGACATTGGTCAAACACGAAGACCCTCCCAAAGTGGGAGGAAGGCAGGAAAAAATAAAACTAGTAGCATGGGGAAATGATGACAGAGATCATGGCACTGAGAAGACAGATGGAAAACAGTGCCAGCAACATGCAACAATACTAAAATAGACCTCAAAGAAATTAGCTGTAAGGATGTGGATTCAGCTGAATCCAGTGATAATCTTCATCAGTTTAAAAAAGGTACGAAATTTCTTGACCAGCTGAGAAAGAAACACCTTTTCAGGAAAGAGTTTACTCTACGAAGACTCAAAAATTAATTTTGATAAAGTGCACCACTACATCTCAGGAAACCCAATATCAAACTTCTTCTTGGTAACTGGAAATTTAGGACTCCACATTTCCAGCTATTTTTCAATATGGTTGTGACATGTTAATCACTCAAGTTTTATTACAAATCCATAATAACAAATCACATCACTGATGTAATCTCCACCACTATGAAAGTACAATTCTGGGCTATGATTGTTTACATAAGTCTTGTATAGTTATTAAAATACTTACTTAAAAATCTTGATTTTCATGTAAAATAATTTCCCAAGTCATTCAGTTTGTTCTGAAGTACCATACTAAAATTCAATGACCCAAACTTAACATTTGAGTGAAATCTGTTATCACTGCATTTAATACAGCCAAGTGTTAAGAGGAAAGCCACAAAAAGAGAGAAACATCAAATTATTTTACTTATTTCCGGCTTTGAGGTTTCTACTTGATATTATCTAATCAAACAACTGAATGAAGGATCCCATGCTTGACAGGTGAACCACACTACAAAATCAGGACTATATGTGTGTGGAGCAGAGTTATACAGATCTAAATGTTGGTAACTGTTCTGGAGCCCATATTAGCAGAAATACAAACTGCAAGAATGCTGGTAATATGTTGTATATGCACTACTTATTAACAGACTGCTCATAACATGTGATATGTGAAACATTCAAGCCCAAGACCATACGTACCACATCTAAGACTGTGAACACTGCATTTAAGAAGAACATTATTTTATGAATTCAATATTACAGATTTCATACATAATGCAACATGAATGAATGAATGAATGAATATTAAAAAAAAAAAAGCACAATATTATGATACCATACCAGAATCATTTGAGGAAGATTTAGTTTTCTTTTCACACTGCGATGCTTCCTGGTTTCCTCTAGTCCAAACAAACACAGATGGCACCACACCCTTCTTCAGCATTCGTCTTTTTGAATACTGGGGTTGAATGAAATCCTCATCCCGAAAATGCTTAGAACAGACTTTAGTGTGCTTATTAACTGTGAGCTTTTTGTAATCAGCTCTTCTTACACTATGAATCCAAAGCTTCCGTTCCTTTGGGTCAACAGGAAAAGCATGAAATGTGATTGCTCCATTCCCAGAATGGCGACTGTTGGAACTGCAGCGAGGAACACAACAATGATGACCCATGCTGAAAAGAAACAATATGTTTTGTTTGATGTGTAGTGAGTGACCTTAAGTACAAATGCCACCTCCTTCCTTAAACACTGCCATTTTATACGGATCACCTCATAATCAAGCATCCCCATCTAGCCATTTTCCCATGGCTCTTCACCCCCAATCTCTTCCCACTGTCTTCCTTCCTTTTGTATGACATATTTCCTACCTGACAATCCAATGCTGATCTCGATCTTCCCCTTTGGCACACACAGTTTAGTTTCATATTCATATTCATATCTATATTTGTTCATCTGATCCAGAAAAGGGTTGTAACCCACAGGATATAGAACATGTCAATTACAATTAACGCTGTACTGTAATACATTACAAAAGATACAAGCAGTCTAAAATAGGTTAAAACACAATGCAGTCACTGTAAAATCAGCGGTAGTCAAAAGGTTAACAATATATACTAATTTAAACATACATTTCAGTTGTACAAAATTATGTTACTATTTACAGTTAATTAATAGGTCAACAATTCTCAAGATGAAACTTTAGAACACACAAAATAGCTAATTAATAGTAAAGGTTTTAAATGTTATTACAACTAAAATATTCATCCAAGGTATAAAACGAATGAAAGTACAAGAATTTTTACAAGGCATGTTTAAAATGATTTCTATTATGGTACAGTTCCTTTATTTGAGAAGGCAAACTGTTGAACACCCTAATCCCAGTGTAATGTGTTCCCTTCTGATATACTGACAGATTAGATATTGGCAGACGTAGATTCGATTTATTCCTAGTATTGATGTTGTGTATCTCAGAGTTCACCTTAAAATAATCCCCATTATCGATCACAAAAAGCAAAAGTTAATATATACAGGGTGTTTCACGACTTTAGGGCATAACTGCAGGAGGTTATTTCCTAGGTCTTTGTGATCAAAAAAGTTCAAATAAACATGTGTCCGATTTTGGACGGTTACGGAGTTATGACAGTTGGAATCTCGGAATAGAAGGTAACGATTACTGACAATAAACGGAACAAAATAATAAACCAGCATAATACATGATACATTTAAAGTACGAATGTAAAGTTAACTTCGTGAAATTACTTTTAATTTG
>Ga0131853_10027078_pt1 | contig 10302 bp, 9 predicted proteins | sample TergutLab28metaG_FD_92764 | JGI IMG/M metagenome (GOLD analysis project Ga0131853, IMG submission 92764) | Labiotermes labralis P1 segment gut microbial communities from Petit-Saut dam, French Guiana - Lab288 P1 (version 2) (version 2) | ecosystem: Host-associated > Arthropoda: Insects >... | reverse complement strand
TTTCCTCCACAAGATCTACGCCTCCGCCCGGGAACGGTTCGACGGCCACATCGACGGGATGTCCCTCTTCAAGGCGGTCGAAGGCCTTTCCGGCAAACGGCCGATCCCCCTGCTCCGATACGTGGACGAGCCGGAGGAAGCTTTCGGGCCCGCAATCGAACTGCTCCGGCCCGGCGACCTCTTCCTCACCCTGGGGGCCGGCAACAACTGGCCCCTCGGCCTGAAGCTGTTCGAGCACTTCCGGGGGCTGGATCGGAAAGAAGGGCCGTCTTGACAAGCATGACGGGCTTCGCCCTGAAGGAGGCCGCGGGTCCCGGCTTTTCGGTCTCGGTGGAGATCAAGGGTTGCAACGGCCGTTTCCTGGAAGTGTCGGTGAACGCCCCGGCCTGGCTTTCCGGAATCGAGGCTACGGTACGGCAGACGGTCGCCGCCGTCTGCGGCAGGGGCCGGGTCGACGTCCATATCCGCATCCGGGAAGCGGTACCGGTCATGCGGGTTACCGCCAACGTCGCGGTTGCCCGAGCCTACGCCTCGGCGATTTCCGACCTTGCCCGGGCCCTTGGAATTGACGATACTATTGATATACCGACACTGCTCAAAATGGACGGGGTTCTTGAAGCCGAGACCGACCCGGAGCGGGACCTCCGGCGTTACCGGGCCGCGCTCGAACCGGTCCTGAAGGACGCGCTCGCCGCATTTTCGGCGGAACGGGCCCGGGAAGGCGCACATACCGAGGCGGACGTGCTTTTTTCGCTGGGCCGCATCGAGGCCGCCCTTGCGGTCGTGGCCGAGGAGGTCCCCACCCTGGAAGCGGCGATGCGGGAAAGCGTCGCGGCGAAATTCCGGGAACTGGCCGTCGAAAGCCCGGGCCCCATCGACGAAAACCGTATCCTTGCCGAAACGGCGCTTCTGCTGACCCGCCACACCGTTGCCGAGGAGCTGTCCCGGCTGTCGGCGCACCTCGGCGAGTTCCGGAAGGAAACCGAGCGGAACGAAAGGCCGGGGAAAAAGCTCGATTTTCTGTGTCAGGAGATCGGCCGGGAGATCAACACCGTGGGATCGAAAAGCACGATGATCCGGGTGAGCCGGGCGGTGGTCGAGATGAAGGACGCACTTGAGAATATCAGGGAGCAGCTGAGGAATGTCGAATAGGACCGGTGCGGTGGGGAAAAAGTGAAGAAGAATATAAAGATCGCGGTTTCCGGAAAAAGCGGATGCGGCAACACCACGGTCAGCAAGCTCGTGGCCGACCGCCTCGGCCTGCAGTTCGTCAATTTCACCTTCCGGTCGCTGGCACAGGAAACCGGCCTGGGCCTGAAGGACGTGCTGGAGATGGCGGCGAAGGACGATGCCTGGGACCGGGAGGTGGACGAGCGGCAGGTGAGGCTGGCCCATGCCGGCAACGGCTGCGTGCTGGGTTCCCGGCTCGCCATCTGGATGCTGAAGGACGCCGACCTGAAGGTCTACCTGCAGGCCGCACCGGAGACGAGGGTCGAGCGAATACGGAAGCGGGAGGGCGGAAACCCCGACGCGGTGACGGCCTTTACCGCCGAGCGGGACCGCCAGGACCATAACCGCTACCTGCGGATCTACGGCATCGACAACGACGACTTCGGCTTCGCCGACCTGATCCTCGACACCGACCGCCTGAACCCGGAGGAACTGGCCGACCTCATCATCAGGACCGCGGAAAAAATCAAGTAGGAATTGGATTTAGAACAGGGACGGGAGGAATCGGGGCGGAGTTTTCGTTTCGAAAAGCGGCTGAACGGAATCGAACCGTCGTCTCCAGCTTGGAAGGCTGGGGTAATAACCATTATACGACAGCCGCAAAACAACGAATGCTCGACAAGTCTAGCAAATCGGGCCGGATCGTGTCAAGCCGTATCAAATCAAAACAGGCACAACAATTCTCAGTTTCAAGATACCGGTACGCTCGGCAGGGAAAATTCCTCTTCCCTCCGTGGTTAAAATTCTTCAATTTGGAAGAAGAATCAACCACGGAGTTGCACGGAGGACACGGAGTTTCAATCTGTGGGTTACCCGAAGGCCAAACCGAGAATTGCTAAAATAGACGCACGAAAATCAATGCCGGGACAGGCCTGCCCTCATTTCCCCTACCGTCCCAAGCGTGGAGATTTGTTCCGCAAAACGCCCGAGTCAATCCTCCTCGGAGGATTGACCGCCGGCAATCCCGTCCGCGGCCCAGCCCATGATCACGGACAGCCGCTTTTCGATCGCCGAGGGCATATGTATCCTCGAGGAAACGAAGTCGGAAACCCCGACCCCGGCAAGACTGTACATAAGCACTCCCTCGGCAATCGGCTCGAAGTACATCCGGGCGACGAACATCCCCTCCCGGATCGCCGGGAACAGCATGACGGTGATGTTTCTGTTGTTGCTCATGGTGAGGTGCAGGCTGCGCCCGTCATGGCCGACCTCCGCCCGGTAAAAAGTATTCCCAAAATTCGTATCCCGAAGCCTCATATAGATCGTTTGGGAAAGCGGAAGCTCAAGGGCAGGTTCGGGGTCTCCGACGGGGCTGTTGTTCCTGGGACCGCCAAGCCTGGTAGCCTCCTCGAACAGCGGTGTTTCCGATCCCCGGCTATGGGAGCGGTAGGTCCGTCCTCCCAGGTCCCGTATCCTCCCGATTGCATTGTAGATGTCCAGCAACGAGACATTTCCCGCAGGGTATGATACTACCCGCATCGACTCGACCAAAACCCGCGGTCCGATTTCCAAAACCGGATCGACCAGACCGGGTTTCAACCTGCCCTGTCGGGCAAGCAGATTGCTACCGGCCTCCTCCCCCGTCGGTTGCGTGTTGAAATATCCCGCCCGGGAAAACACCTTGGCATGCAGCGTCCCCGGAAATTCCGGAAAAATATCGTCGAAGGAACGGAGGCTTGACGGAACAAGCACGGATTGTGCCGGCAGAGATTGGCCGAAAATACCGATGAACACCAACAAAAACAGCGGCATCTAGTAGGCACCCTTGCCTCGGAAAACCACCCCGAACGTTTTATAGATGATCCATACGTCCAGCCATACCGACCAGCTTTGAAGGTAGTAGGTATCGTAGGAGACCCGGGCGGCATAGTCGGTTCCGGAACGGCCGGAAACCTGCCAAAGGCCCGTCAAACCGGGCTTTGCGGAAAAGATCCAGGCAAAATCATCACCGTATTTCGCCGTCTCTTCCCTGGTAACCGGACGCGGTCCCACGAAACTCATTTCGCCTTTAAGGATATTGATAAACTGGGGAAACTCGTCCAGACTCGTGTGCCTGAGGAATTTCCCCAATTTGGTTACCCTGGGATCGTTTCTCAGTTTATGTTCCCTTTCCCATTCCTCCCGTATGGCGGGATCGGAGGCAAGCAACCGCTGGAGACGTTGCTCCGCATTCGAAGCCATGGAACGGAACTTCAAGGCACGGAAAGGTTTCCCGTTTTTCCCCAGCCGTTCGTGTCCGTACAGGACCGGGCCGGGAGAAGTAATTTTTACAAGAATAGCGACAATGAGCAAAATCGGGGAAATAATAATTCCCCCAATTATGACAACAAGAATATCAAGAAGACGTTTGATAAAAAGGTTCCATGGCATCCGCAACCTGTTGTTCATGGCAAACCCGAGCAACCCGTTGAAATCCATCACCGACATCCATATACTGCTACTGTCAAAAAATTCCGGTATAAGAACACGGTAACGGAATGCGGAAACCGAGTTGTTGAGCAATTTTCTGAGTTGATCCGGTTCCTGCTTATCTATTGCGACTATGGCCATTTTTATGTTATGACGCTCCACGATTTCAGGTCCGATACTGGTATCGTGAATAATGGGGATTCCCCTGTATTCCTCAAGCCCCTCCTTTTCGTTGTCAAGGATAAGAGCCGGAACGTAGCCCGACCTTTCGTCGTCCAACAGTTTATCGACGGTCAACATTGCGGTTTTCCCGCTACCGAAAACCACGGCAGGAATTCCCCCTATCCCGGTTTTTCGCAGGAAAAAATGCACCATGCCGCGCACGACAAGAAGGACGGGGGCCGCAAAAACAACGCTGAAGGCAAAAGCCGTATTCACCACGTTCCAGACATTTCCGTTTTCGATAAACCTGGAAAACACTATCCAGCCAAAAGATATGGCCGAACCGAGAAACAGCCGTCGCAATTCCTCGGAAGGCGCAAGCGATATGCCCGGATACAATCCCAGTATTTGAAAAATGACAAAAAAAACAGGAAGATAAGGCCAATACGTAACGAATGACTTGAGGTTAATGAGGCTTCCGTCCCCGATGGTAAGCCAACCGTAGGATTCCACGCAAAGGAAACCAAGACCAAAGGAAAACATTACCCCCGCCAAGTCCGAAAGAACGAAGGCGATAGCCGTAGGTGCGGAACTTGTTTTGCGAAAACGGTTAGGGAACCATGCATTGAACTCCGAAATGGTCATATTCTATCCTATCATTTTTTCTTTTTTAAGGTACATAGGCTTTAGACTATCAATTCCTAAAGATAAATTATCGTTCATGATTGCCATTTTAAATTGTTAGGCCAACTCCTGCAACATTTGTTCATACAGTATTTCCAGATTCTTGGCCTCATCGACGATTGAAAATCTTTTTACAGATAGCTGACGGCTTGTATCAATACGCTTGCAGTTACGTTTTGATAACACTTTCTCCGCCCATTTATCTGCACTCTCATGCAAAGCGACAAAATCAACAAGTTCTGTACATTTTATCTCGGTAGTTACTTTATCAGAAACAACCGCAGGCAAACCAGCCGCCTGAGTTTCCACAAGAACAACCGGCAAACCTTCGTATAAAGAAGGCAAAACAAAAACATCCATCACCTGATATAATTCATGTACATCATCTCTAACACCAACGAACAAAACATTGTTTTGTAAATTAAGCCGTTTCACCCTTGCTTCTACCTGGGCTTTTAACGTACCATCACCAACAAGCAGTAAAATACAATTACTATCCTTTTTATAAATTTCATAAAAAACATCAATTAAAAAGTCATGGTTTTTTTGCGGCACAAACCGTCCAACATTGCCTATTACAAATTGATTGCTCAAACATAAATTATTTCTCGTTCTGTTTCGTATTGTATTGTTGAAAGTAAATTTTGAAAGGTTAATGGCGTTATTTACGATTGTTATTTTACCTTTGCGAAACGCTCCGTTTCCAAACATCCACTTCCCGGCATATTCAGAACAGGCAAACAAGTGCGTAGGGAATATTTTTGAAAAAAGCCGCAACGTATATTTCATTACGTTTCGTACTAATTCGCCTTTACCTTTCCCCGCAGTTACATGGCTATGGTTTATTCTAACAGGTATTTTTGCCAACTTTGCGGCAAGCAATGAAAACACTGACATCGTTGAAATATGCGAGTGCATGATTGTATAATTATTTTTTCTAAAAAGGTATTGCAAGACTTTTATATATGAAAATATATGTTTATATGACGGTATTTTGTAAACGGCACAACCTAGTTTCTGTATCTCATCGGGGATTTCATAAGGTGAATTATCGTGAATAAAAAAATCAAATTGAAATTTTGACTTTTGGATAAACGTATAGTAATTAAAAACAACAGACTCAACACCGCCTTTGGCATTGCTCCCTATTACCTGGGCAATTCTCGGAACATCATCCATAAAGATTAATTTCCTTTTTTTTATTTCGATGTATCTTAATAATAATATTTTTTACTACTATCTTTAAGACAGATGAAATACCATTAAAAAAATTAAAAAGCGGTGGACATTTTTTCTTAAGTAAAAAAACAAACTGGAAAAGGTTGCTGTTCACAACATACAGCATATCATCCCCAGCAATTATCTGTGAATGAGCGGTAAATGCGGAACGTGGATTTTCAAGAAGCTTTAGTATTTCAGGCGATACGCTGCCAGTTTCTTTTATTTGTTTAAGGAGGTTTTCGCAGGCAAAAAGGAACGGCGATTCAACGAAAATATGATCCGTCGCAAAGTAATGAATTATCTTTGACTCTGAAAGAAACGAAAGCCCGTTGTATGCGATTTGGCAATTCCATGTTCCGTCAAGTTCAGTAAAGTATAACTGGTTCTCATAAATGGCAGCATTAAAAGACGGCTGATCCCGTGCTATGTTTTTACTCTTGCCGTAAAGCCAAAGCTCATGCCATCGGTCAAATATACTATGCGTTTCTGGGGTATCGGCGCAGTAAATCACTCCGCTGTTGTAATGCTTGTTACTTATATATGAAGAAAACTTAAGCCGTTTATCATTGCTTATGATAAAATTTTTATTGTTGTGGTAATCAATCGGTAAATGTTTATCCAAACAAGCACCGAACTTTATCTGGTTTTCATTACTTGCACCTGCATTGGGAATAGAAGAAAGATCATCCGTGATTATTGTGTCGCAATCAATAAACAAAAAATCACCTTGAACAAGGCGGCGCATAGAGGTTTTCAACCAGCGGGAAACTTCAACTTGCGTTAGATCAGCAGGCACTTCAGTCGTAACTGTTTGCTGGACAATTTTTTCATATTCTGAACGTTGCCCAATAAGGTTGTACCTAGTATTTAAACCGCACAACAGTGTTACATCTGCATTGGGCATTTTTATTTTTAATGATGTCACGGACAAAAGAAACTGCTCGTAATAAAAGTCATCGGGCGTGCTTGTCAATATATACAAATAGTGCATCTGTTTATCTGTCCAAGGAAGATAACTAGGGAGAAGCAAAGGCGGCAAGGCTTATGCCGTAATAATTTTCCAATGCGGCAATGTATTTATCGTTCTGATTTTTATGGTAATTACTTTTACTTAATGTTATTTTTTGGGTATGCTTAATCGTGTAAGGGTGAACTCTTTGTCCCTTTACCCAAACCACAGGTACATTGTTCTTAAGCTCCATAAACTTCAGCCAAATATCATCCGCATTCATGCACAATTCCCTGATTTTAACAGCATCAAATGCTTCATCTGGAAGCACGTCAGGTGGATACAAAACACCGCCTACACCTGTAGCAAAAAGCCCCAGAGAAGGCTCTGTTTCTTTCTTATATTCATAGCCCCATTTATTATATGAGAGAACATTCCCGCTTTTGTCGTTAATTATTTTATGCACACGCTGGGCTGAAACTGCCGATGGATACTGTAAGTAAGACGAGTAAAGTTCTGCAATAAGATATTTGTCATACATATTATCGTCATCAATGGTAATTAAAAGCGAATTTGGATATTCCTGCACGGCAAATAAATATTTGTTGTGCGGTTTTAGATTATCATCAACAAAAAATATCTGTAGACCGTATTCTTCCAGTGCAAGCAGAGAAGCGGGCAACTCCGCTTTATCTTTTACCTCTTCTTTTGTAAGACAAAGAAAAATAACATCAGGTTTCATCGTTTGACACAGAATACTCTTTATAGCATAATGCAGTGTGGAAAAGCGAGCGGGGAAACTTGTTAAAGAAACAACAATATGGTGTTTTCGTTTTTTTATATTTAGCGGGCTATATGTTTTTTTGGCAGTGTAACACCATTGAACAGGTAAAGACTGCAAAGGATTTAGATAATTGTGTTCAATGTGTTTTAGTATTCCCATCGTTATCTCTTTGAAAATTTTCTTCGTATTGGTATGTAAATTATTTTTCTCACTCTTGAAAGAATAAACTCAATTGCCGCACCAAGTTTTGTTCCAAATAATCTTTTTGCAATTCCAAAAAAAGCAGAATCATAAAACGTCCGTGATGATTCTTCCAATAAAATCAAACGTGTATTAGGCGCAAACAATGATTTTGGATCTTTAATGCACTCCACTATTTCTTCGCTGACAATACCCGTTTCTTTGATACTCGTAATAAATTCATCGTTTGAGGCAATGTAAGCTTTCTTGCCCGGTCTTGAAGAAAAATAGTGGATGATCTTTGCGTTATAAAGATACCTCAATCCCCCATCATCCAGCACTTGGCAGTTCCAAATACCACCAAGTTCTTTTATAACATTTCCACATATAAGATTGGATAAATTAAGCGATGGCTGGTCTTGTGTCCCGCCCATTTCAAAGTATTGCAACCATAATCTATGCCATTCAGAAAAAAGCTCATGCCCCTGTTTGTTATCCCTGCAAAATAATACACCGCCATTAAAATACACATTAAGTGTAAAGTTTCGGTTAACGCCAGTTGAAAAAGATAACGTTTCTATATCCTTCAACCGATCAGGATGGTATTTAACATATTCGTCAAGATATACATGTGAATCAAGAACCGCCCCAACATCAATATCCATTTCTTCAAGCGATGAAAGATCGGCAGAAATTATTGTATCACCATCTATGTACAAAAAATCCCCTGCTATATTTTGGCGCATTGATGTTTTTAGCCAACGAGAGCGGGTTTTTTGGTTAAATTTATCTTCAATAGGTACTGACTTGAATTCATTCACCAAATCAATTATCGAATTTCGTTTCCCTGTAAGGGACGCTTCTGTCCTGTTGTCAACAAGAAGTGCAATAAATGCTTTAGGCATATGAAGGCGTAAAGAAACCATCGAAAGGAGCGTCTGCTCGAGGTAATAATCATGTTCATTGCTTGTTAGAACATAGAGATATTTAATCATTTATAGCCTTAAAGTTTTCCATGCTGTAATATTTTACTTAACAATAAATCGTATCAGTGCTTTTGCTGCTGTTTTTAAGAAAGATTTGGCAAATCCCGATTCAGGGTAAAGCTGGAATAATTCTTTTATGTTTCGTAAATCTTTATCAAGAAGATACATAAGCTTAAAATAATTTATTCGATTACTTAACTCAGGCTCTAATAATATTATTTTACTTCCATATTTTTCCTGTAATAAAGCGATCACTGTTTTCCAATTTCTATTTTCTTCTGTTTGTGCCTTTATTTTGGTTTCTGTATTGTTGGATATGGACAAAGCATTGTAACAATAATGATACAATGGTAAATTGATAAATCCAATTGTATCAGCGTTGAATATATTTTGAATAGTAATTACATAGTCTTCACTGGAGTTATATTCTGGATATTGAGCCTGTAGATACAATTCTCTTTTAACGAGCTTGTTCCATAACACTGATTTTATTTTTATTGATAAAATATTTTTTAGGATATCATCTTTTCCGGAAATATTAAAGTTTTGCTTGTATATTTTTACGATCCCATCTTTATGAAAATAATAATCACAGATTAGAATATCATATTTACCTGCTGTTGCCTTATCGTACATTTCTTCAATCATAGTATTTTCTATCCAGTCATCAGCATCGATATATTGTATATACTGTCCGCAGGAAGCTCTTAACCCAATTCTCCGTGTCAGTGAAATCCCTTTGTTTGTCTCATTGCTAATGATTTTTATTCGAGCATCTTTCTTTGCATATTCATTGCAGATGGTAAAACTGGAATCTGCGGAACAATCATCAATCAAAATACATTCAAAATCGCTAAATGTTTGCGACAAAATACTATCTATACATTTATTCAAATATTGTTCTGCATTGTATATGGGGATAATAATCGAAACTATTGGTTGATTCATTCTTTCCAACTATCGTTCTTTTATTTTATTCACAATGTCTTTTGGTAAAGTTGCCTTCAATAATCGCTTGATAGATCTTATAAGATAATAAGGTATACAATGAAGAATATTCTTTAATGCAAGAAAATGGTTTATATGTGGGTATATTAGGTGTGAATATTTTTCCTGATTTTCAATAATGTATTGTGGGTGTTTCTTGCTTGAAATTTTTACTGGTATCAAGCGAATATTATTCCTATTAAACAAATCCAATCCCATTCTTATTTTATATCCAATTTGATCATTTAAATACTTTTCATTATTATATTCCTGATGTGAAAAGGATTGAATTTTTATTTTTATACTTTCCATTCCGCCTAAAAAAGAAAAGTGCCAACCTCCATCCTTAATGATTTTATTGTCCTGTAATTTTCTTATGCTTTGTGGGAGGGGAGAATTCATAGCAGCAATATCACTATACCTTAGTATTTTTACATTATACCAATAATTATTCTTTCCACATCTCTGGTAATTTAGATAATAATCAAAATGTAATTGCTTTAGAACGCAGATACCTTTTCCTGTTACTTTATAGTTTTTTATAACTTCAGGATTTGGTATTTCATCAAGGTCGGAAATAAGGATAATATCATCGTTCTGGCATTGTTCTATGCCACGGGCAATTTGATTCCTCTGATAGGATTCCATTGTCCAGGCATTTTCCATTTCTGGATAATCAAAAACTTTTATATGAATAATTTTTTCAAGAA
>Ga0131853_10027077_pt1 | contig 10302 bp, 4 predicted proteins | sample TergutLab28metaG_FD_92764 | JGI IMG/M metagenome (GOLD analysis project Ga0131853, IMG submission 92764) | Labiotermes labralis P1 segment gut microbial communities from Petit-Saut dam, French Guiana - Lab288 P1 (version 2) (version 2) | ecosystem: Host-associated > Arthropoda: Insects >... | reverse complement strand
GTATATGGACTGGATTGGGCTGGCCCAGGATAGAGACAGGTGGCGGAAGCTTGTGAGTGCGGTAATGAACCTTCGGGTTCCGTGAAATGCGGGGAATTTCTTGACTAGCTGCAAACCAGTTAGTTTCTCAAGAAGGACTCTGCACCCTGGAGTAAGTAAGTAAGTAAGTAAGTAAGTGGGTAATAAAAGTAAATCTGCAAAATGTGTTTAGGGAGATGGATTTCCTTTTTTGAAATTATCGTACTTAGAAAGGAATTTAATTTCTTTCGATGAACTTCTTCGAGCAACAACGCAATGCAGCTTATTCCACTTTCACATTTACAAGAAATATATCTCTGCGGAGTGATTAATTTAACGCATAAAATTGTAGGCTGGTTATTTTTTAAAATTATCTTGTTAGAAATATATTACGCAATTAATTTATAGTTCTGTCTACCGAGTCTTTTATGCGTCATACAACCACGCAAGGTTTGCACCGATTGCGGTCGCAAATGTGCCTTAAACACCCGGACCCAAGCAAATTGTTCTTCGTATCTATGCGCGGCACAGGGAACATATCCTTACGTAAGCAGATACAAGCATGCGCGACTAGTGTCCACACACACTGGAATGAATAAAATGCAGGCAATGTAGTAGAATGTAACATTAAGGAGCCTTCGTGCAACAACTGTTGCAGTGGAAAAGCAGTAAGTATTACATATTCTGAGTGTGTGTATGTGTGCGTGTGTCTGTAACCTTCGGTATCCAGCATGCAATGCGCGTGCGCCATATGGTCACCTGTGGACTGTTCGGCTCTGCAATGTTTTTCCACACTATCTCATAAACGGCACCTGTTATGCCTGTCCGATTTGAATAAAACTTGAATTTTCTCGACAGATTTAAAAAAGCTCAAAATCTAATTTCATGAAAATCCTTCCGCCTAAAATTTAATAATAATGGTCTATTGCCATGCCCTTAAATTTCACGATACGGGATATTTTAATACCAAGTGACGAGGCCAAGGTCTGGTCAATCCGAGGTTCGCTTCACATCGGTACAGCGACGTGACTTGCAATGGGGCCCACTCAGTGTCCTCTTTCTTAATTACCGGGCGTTCCTTTCCCTGGATTAAGCCGGTTAAGGCGTGAAGCTATCCACTTATCACACTTCGGCTTCAGAGGTAAGAAAGAGAAAAGCTGAACTCACATTCACCCTATATGACCTCTTGTCCTGCATACGGACAAATTTACCGTTTTTATTCTAACGACTTGTTTAAAGTTTTATTAATTCTGTGCATAAACGTAACACAAAGGGGTAATATAGGCGAGATACTGGAAATGTTAGAACACTTAAATTCTAAACTCTGTACGTGGTCTTTGTTAAATAGGTCCTGAAATTCCTACATAGGTACTTTATGCTAACATTCAGATTTTGGCGCTTTTCCATTATCACTTTGTTTCACAAAGAGAGTATAGCTATTTAATTATGAAGAAATGAATACATAAAATTATTTAACTAATTACTTGGAAAAGCATGCTCTTGTAGAATCCGTCATTCTCCCTTGTATTCGGTAAATCACTGTCCTTTGTGTTACGCACACAGGGGCCTGATTCCAGTCTTCGTTCTCAAGGACTTGCACCTAGTCCACAATCCCACGACCGTTTTTTAGATCATTTTTATATTATCCTCCAACTATGCTTAGGTCTGCCAAGTAATTTCCTTCCTCACGCTATTCAGAATACATTTTCTTTGTGTGAGTATGTGGAAGTGAAATCGTGCTCACATTACACAAGCGCGCTCGCGCGCGCCAGCACGCATGGGAGAATTGTATTCTCCATGTTAGACGAATTTCGAAACGGTGCCTAATTAATGCAATATATACACACACACATATTTTATTATGTTAAAAATTATAGTATGATTTTACATTTCTCATATGTCTTTAATAAATAAGCATAAAATGTTTGGGGGTTATAATATTTCCAAAAAAGATTTACTAATTTATGTAATCGCTTCTCAGGCACTGCTTTCTGTCTTGCGAATTATACACTTGGCATGTGATGCAGGATATAACGACCGGTATTGCTGGGTTTGCAAATTTTTTCCTGCATGGTGTTAAGAATTTGACCTTGCGGATTATATTTTACTAAATTCGAATGAATCCATGTGAAGGTAATATTTCCATTGCTTTATATTTCCCTTCTCAAAAGCTGTCAGGGTTGCAAACACGGTAAAAGAAGCCCCGTCTAGGACATCACTCCTGTCTGAGTTTGTGAAGCTTCAAGTGACACAGATGTGTTAGAGCAGATCCCGCTGTGGTTGAGCAAACTTTCACTTATTTACGTTTTTTTATTAATATGTAACTATCGTTTAGAAATTGTTAGGAAAATTATTCATCATCATCATGTTAATGAAGAGTTAGGCGTGTTTTTTGTTCCTTAATCCTCAAGGTGAAGTTGGTCCCTCTATCTCTCCCTCTGTCGTCCTATGTTCCTTCGTCCTTTTGGTTTATATTGTAGTGCTTGTTTTGGTATTCTATTTGTGTCCATCCTCTGCACGTGTTGTGGTGGTCCGATACTTCTAGGTGTTTGATTTCAATTTCTTGATTCATAGACACAGGAAAATTATTATCATAAGAAAATGTGAGTATAAAACATCAGCAGGCACTGCAGAATATTGACTATAATTTATACTACATTTCGCACGTGTACATTTTGTATTTCCTTGGAACACTGTCCTTTATGAAGCTCATGTAGGTCAGCTGTACGTACAATATCCTGCCACTAAAATTTTATTGTCGTGTTCACGGAAATTATCAGTTTCTAGATCCTGTCTATACTAAGCTAATTAAATCCATTTCAGATTCCAATATACTTTTCGTTTAAAACCAATTTTAATATTTTGCTTATCTACGTAGTCTGTACCTCGGAGGACAAATTATTCGATTACAATTTATATTCAATCATCACCATAGGTTGTGTACGTGTTTTGCTTACCTGTTTTCTTGAAGTCCTCATTCTAACTCTGTTAGGTGAAAAAAGTCAAATTATGAAGTGTTTCATTAACTAAGTTTTTCAATTGACCTCTTACTTCGCCTCTTATGTACGAATGTTATCTTCAAACTGTAGGAATTCAGGAAACCTCAGAGTTTACATATTTGAATATTTACGTGTTTGACTATTATAGGAAGACATGGAATATTATTAAGTAAAGGATAAGCAGCATTCTCACGTTTTAAAGTGACTTAACCCTTACCCTGCTAACGTGGAGGATATGGTGAGCTCCTAATAATGCCAGCAGATGGCAGATGGGATTTGACTCGGCGTTTAAAGGGTTAAACTTCATAAAGACTCTAATTATTTTGCCATTGTTGTTCCGAAATATCTGAGCTTAGCTGAAATTTTGTTCACTGTGTTTTTGTTTACAGTATGCTGGCAACACGAAATTAAGGTGCAATTAGTTTACCTTATTTCCTTCTACATCAGTATTCTTAAGAACGTCTGATTTTCTGCTTAATAACTTCCTACCTTCATAACTACCAACTTTCCGAATGTGCAATTTTTAAGCGTGTCTCTGAAACTTTGATAAGAAAACAAGTTCCTGAAACCGCGTAACTTTTGTTTATATAATGTTTGCATAATTCAAAACAACATAGACACTTCACTGCAATGTACGCCTTTCAGCTCGCCTCGTAGTTTTCAGTCCGTCAGGGATAATAATGGAAAAATTTAATACATATTTTATACGTTTATGGTGTTAAATGAATTACAGTTTTTGTAAACAAAATGTGTTGATAAGCTAACAGTTATAAACATGGTTATCATAAGTCACCGAAGTTATACCAGACGAATTTAGAGTGGTATCACTCCGTACTAAACGAATTGCTACAGAGCAGTGTGTCACTAAGAGTTAGGGTCTATAATTATTAGCCTGCGATACTATATAACTTGTGGAACGCGATTATTGAAAACGGGTTTTTTAAGTAACTTTATAGAAGACATCATGTTCTGTTTAATAATTTACAAGGTAAACACATTGTTTATAGTTGTCGTCAAACACAACAATAGTATATTCAGTTATTAGCTTTATTTTAATGGCTACATGCTTCGGTCTTATTTGACCAACAACAGCCACCTTACAGTAGTTACAGGGATCCCAAAATACATGCACTGCACTGCATGTACCTTAAGTTTCTGTAGGATGGGCTAATGTTGGTCAAACAACCATTCAAGTAAAGAAAGCTATTAACTAAATTTGCATAGTGATATATTCTTATAATAAAACCAATGAGATGCACTAATTTCTCAAATTAATTTTTGGAATAGAACTCTACATGTTTCGGACAGTATCTCTGTCCATCATCAGGAGTCTAGCACTGCTAGCAAGCAGTCAACATAACCTGTATGTATAGCTGTGTGTACAGTGCTAGACTCCTGATGATGGACAGAGATACTGTCCGAAACATGTAGAGTTCTATTCCAAAAATAAATTTGAGAAATTAGTATATCTTGTTGATTTTATTATAAGAATAAGACTAATAACTAAATGTGTTATTGTTGTGTTTGGCGGCAACTATAAACAATTAGTTTACCTTTTAAATTGTTTATGAGACGTTCATAGAACTTGTACAGAACGTTCTGGCTATAGCAGTAGTGTTTCTTATTTGCATTCGGGTGGTTTACGCTGCGAATCTGGGCTGAAATGCCATATAATTAACTGATGTGTTTCGTGATCTTATTTAGGTCAGAGCTAAATTCCGGTGTAGCAGTTTAAACTGGACCATGACCACACGGTTTTAAATTTATTGTTTAGTAAACATTATAAACTTTGACGCTATTTACACATAAACTCAGTAATCGGAAGCGCCGTTAAGTGAACCATCAGTATTTTTTAATGATGCCATCCCGTTGTGTACGTATAACTGTTTATTATATTATGCCGTCGTTACACAATATATAACACAGTTGTATTATTACAACTAGTTACATTCGGCTAAATGTTTCGGCCGTTACCCAGTCATCATCAGGCCAACAAGGAATAGTCTTAATTAAGGTACGTGTACCTTAATCAAGACCATCATCAGGCCAACAAGGAATAGTGTTAATTACGGTACGTGTACCTTAATTAAGGCCATCATAAGATCAACAAGGAATAGTGTTAATTAAGGTACGTGTACCTTAATTAAGGCCTTCATCAGGCCAACAAGGAATAGTGTTAATTAAGGTACGCGTACCTTAATTAAGGTCGTCACCAGGCCAAAAAGGAATAGTGTTAATTAAGGTACTGTACCTTAATTAAGGCCACCATCAGGCCAACAAGGAATAGTGTTAATTAAGGTACGCGTACCTTAATTAAGGCCATCACCAGGCCAAAAAGGAATAGTGTTAATTAAGGTACGTGTACCTTAATTAAGGCCATCATCAGGCCAACAAGGGATAGTATTAATTAAGGTATATGTACCTTAATTAACTCTGTTCCTTGTTGGCCTGATGATGACCGGGTAACGGCCGAAACATGTAGCCGAATGTAACCAGTTGTAATAAAACAGCTGTTTTATACGTTGTGTAACGACGGCATAATATAATAAATAAGCCGTCAGTAACTAAGCAAACTGAGTATGTCATTGGGTAGACAATGTACATTGAAATGTAAAACCTACTAACGTAAGCATAGATGAAGTGGAAAGTAATAACGCCTAATCTATGTATTACTGAGCTACATTTTATGCCTAAAGGTTATAATATTGAGGACTGCACAAAAATATTTTTACTGAGAATTTATTTCGCTAGGAAAGTTGAAAAATATTTAGGCCCTCATCCAAATTGCCCGATATGTTTGTCCCATTTTAATCAAATTTGGATTTTCTTGACATTGTTAAAAAGTCCCCCAGTATTAAATTGCACGAGAAATATTCAGTTGGAGCCGCGCTGTTACTTGCAGACATACAGACGGACAGAGCGACAGATGGACTTACATGACGAAATCAATAGGCGTTTTTGCGACCATGGGAACAAACCTAAAGAAGCGCTTCTTTCTTTTTAGAATAAGTCTCTTAGAAACGCACTTGACAAAGTGAAATGAGTGCATGATTGTTACACGGAACTTTCTAGACAATTATTTCAGTATGGGACATGCTAAACGAAGCACCCTATACACGTTCCAGGTTTATATAGATAGAGACAAAAATAACAGCAATAAAAAAAACAGAGGGAATAAGAAAAAGAAAAAGTGTAGAGGAAGCAGATGCCACACGGCCGATGATTTATTACTTTCTAGGGGTCTGCAGTATGATTAGCACGAAATGTTTTCGTCACGCAAAGCACACTTATTAGCAGCGCACAGGTACGGAGTCAACGCATCTGATTAAAATGTGGAACGCCTTCTGTGCAGAACTGACAACATTATCACTCGATTGATTATCGGTCATGGAGCCCACTCCCTTACGAAACTGGCATTATCATTGGAGCGAGTATCGATATCCAGGCACTGACCACCTGCTCTAATCAACTTCTTACAAACTTACGGTATTGTCTTTTCAATCGAGTATCGATATCCAGGCACTGGCCACCTGCTCTGATCAACTTCTTGCAAACTTTCTGTATTGTCTTTTCAATCGAGTATCGATATCCAGTCGCTAGTCGCTTGTTCTTATAAACTTATTATCATTCAGTCAAGTATCGAAATCCAGTCGCTTGACACTTGCTGTAATCAACTTCTTACGAACTGACATTATCACTCAATCTAATAACGATCCTGGCTCTATGCCCCTACTAATCAACTTTCTTATAGAACCAGCAACATCACTAAATCAAGTACGGTTGCCAGCTTTTGCCTGCCTGCTCTGGTCAACTGCATTGTATTCATGACATCTTTATGGCTCCGTACGTTTATCCACACTCGCTGTCTACTCTTACTGTGTTTCGTTATAGATGTTTTCAGTATCATGGCCGCATGCGGCCATGATACTGAAAACATCTATAATAAAATATATACTGGAATCATAAACGTAATTTTAGCTAAGCACAGCCTGCAGCTCCATGATGATGGTTTATGTAAACCGAAATATGTTGCAGCAACCTTTATAATTTAAAATATTTTAATAATTATTTAATATAATTTGTGCGCATTAGTTGGAAAAATAAAGAATTTGATTAAAATGTTGTGTTTGACTGCGTATTTCATTTGCTTGTGATGTATATAAACCACAACGGGACATGTCAGAATAACATTGTCATGCTACAGTGTAGTTACGTCCTTTAAATTGTTTTCATAAGAAGCACTTGACGATGGTTCGTGCGAAACGAAACACGTTGCACTGCGTTATGTGACATTACAGCGTTGCGTTTGGCGGCGTATATCGTTTGTTTGTGATAGAGCAGAACACAACGGAACGCATGAGAATAAAATTCTCACGCTAAATCCGTAGAAATATGAGTTAGCTACATTTTCGAAGCTGTATAATTTGGAGAATAGAAATGCTATTAAGGACTGAAGTTAATATACGAAATTATGTAAAGTGTGAGGGATAAACATTTGGAAACTAGTGTTTTATTTTAATTTTAATGGATTGTTTGAAATAGTACCACAGCTATGTGATGTAGCAATAACTTTCTTATGGTAGAGACTCGTATCGGCTAATATGCACCTAAATGTTATCACGCTGCTATTCCTTTGATTGTTGTAGGGGATCTGAAGTCCAGTAATCCCTTTGATCAATAAAAACAGTATCCTTTTCTCTACCTCTTTCCTAACCACACCCGTGGCACCCTGTCCACCAGGCCCTGAACCCCCTGTAGCACCGTTGTGTGGGATGTGAAGCTGTACTTCTGTTCCCCATGCATGTGTAGGGGCTATTGACCCATTAAAAGTATGCGTCCTCCTAACTAACTGTATTCTCCTATAACCCAGCAACAAAGTACGAGTCTTATCTTAACGTTAGAGAAAACGGTAATAAATATCACCCTGCCTCTCACCCTTCTCTCCACCAAGTCGTGTTTTGTGTTATAGCTTGAGTAACTATCGGTCGGTTAATTGCGGATTAGCATGAGTTTCAGAAAGGCTAGGGGATATTGGACTGGTCTTCCCATCATTGATTTCTGACGTACAGAACGCCTTTTGCTCTGAGCAGAAATACACAAAGGGAAAATATTGTAACCACTGGTTTGAAATTTGTTCACTCTCTGTTACAGAATAAATATGCGTGTGAATCAAATGACACGGAGAGTGTATGGAGATAAGAGAGAGACAGTAAAAGAGAATGGAAAAAAATTGTTCAATAAAGGAAATAATTTGTAATAAGCATGGAATATTATGCTGATCAGAGGGCAGTGACAGCAAGATGGGATCATGAGTTAAAAGAGGAAGTAACTAATTAATTAAATCCACTGAGCAGAGTCTTTCCTGACAAACCGATACGTCTTAATGTAATCGAATTCCCCATACGTTATAGAAATCGAACCTTTAACAATACGTTCAAAATATCAAGCCACCGAACTCATTCCTGGACCAAATGAATTCAATACAAGCCCTCGAAACTTTGCCTTTCATGATGCATGTTAACATTGCCTTCCGTCTAAACACAGGTCTTCCAATTGGTTTATTTCTTTGAGTTTTACACGACAAAACCACTCACATACTTGCCACATGCCCTCCCATTTCGTCTTCCTCGATCGAATGATCCGGAGAATATTTGGTAAGAATTATAAAACCTGAAATCATTGTGCACTTTTATTCACTCATTGCTGTTACACCTACGTATAAAAATAAGTATCCTTTTCTGGAATACCCTCAGCCTATGCTCTTAGCTTGACACTTGAGACTAAGTTTGATATTCCTGTAAAATGACGGACAAACTTATATTCCATGCTTTATTTCCTAAGATAACAAACGAGAAGATAATAGATTCTGAACTAAGTGGAAGCAGGAACTCACGAATTTTTGTCTAATTTTAATTTCTTCTTGAGCGTAAATTTCGTGTGTTAGAGTCCTTCTAAATAATGTTTGAAATTTGCCACATTTTCAAATATTAGCTGCCATCGGTTTGCAAATTTTTCCTGAATTCTGTTCACAAAATGGGAATACACTCAACATACTTAATGTTTTCTTTTCAAGCAAGTTTCATACTATAAACATATAGAGCTTTTTTTTCGTAATTTGCATTTTCCAGCAAATATATTAAAATTATAAGCATAGACTGGAACTTGATATTTCCAATGCAGTATCGGTCCTTCCTGGTTTACTAATGCCTTCTTAAACGCGCGTTGTAGAGGAGCATCGAAAATAAATTACACAAATCAGCTCCTTTTCTTCCGAAGTTTCTGAGCAGAAAATGCATTAGACAAATATTTGATCGTCCTGATTCTGCCATCAGCTTCATTTAATACACTTTTGTTGACCCAGTTACTTTCACGGTTATATCAAACGCAAAATATTTTTATGCTGTTCCTCCTTCTTGCCCGACTTGTAGGATTTTAGGCGCATTCGCAAAATTGCTAAAAGCGAATATTAGCTTCGTCATGTCTGTCCGTCCGTCCATCTGTCTGCATGGAACAATTCGGCTACCACAGGATGGATTTTCGTGAGATTTCATATTTAGTACTTTGCGAAAATCTGTCGAGAAATTTCAAGTTTCATTAAAATCGGACAAGAATAATTGGTACTTTACAAGAAGACCAATACACACTTTTGATCATACTTCGCTCAGTTCTCCTTAGAGTGAGATATGTTTCACACAAACGTTGTAGGGTAAATCAGAACGTGCGTTTTGCGTTCAATTACTTTTTCGAAAATCGTGTCGTTTATGAGATAACGAAGAAAAATATTTTATAGCCGGGCAGGGCACAGATGACAAAATGGCGCATGCGTATTTCATGCTGGATAACTAATGCTACACACACACACACATACACACACATACACACACACAAACACACACACACATACACACACACAAACACACACATACATACACACACACACACAAACACACACATACACACACACGCACACACACAAACACACATATACACACATACATACACATACACACACAAACACACATATACACACATACATACACATACACAGACACACATACACAGACACACATACACACACATACATACACACACACATACAAACACACGCTCATATACACACACACATATTGTGAAATGAGAGAGAAAACCAACAAGATGCAAAAGATGTTTATTTTTAACAATATCTCAACATGTTTCGGGCATCATTATGCCCATCTTCAGGAGAACAAGACGTATGTTACTGCATGTGGTGTGCTGCGCTGGTTCTGCTGGATGTGGTTGGTAG
>Ga0131853_10027074_pt1 | contig 10302 bp, 5 predicted proteins | sample TergutLab28metaG_FD_92764 | JGI IMG/M metagenome (GOLD analysis project Ga0131853, IMG submission 92764) | Labiotermes labralis P1 segment gut microbial communities from Petit-Saut dam, French Guiana - Lab288 P1 (version 2) (version 2) | ecosystem: Host-associated > Arthropoda: Insects >... | reverse complement strand
GGCGCGTATGGGTGAGGAGAGGGGGGTGTATAGGGTCTTGGTGGGGAAACCGGAGGGAAAGAGACCACTGGGGAGACCCAGGCGTAGATGGGTGGATAATATTAGGATGGATCTCCAGGAGGTAGGATGTGGGTATAAGGACTGGATTGGGCGGGCCCAGGGTAGAGATAGGTGGCGGACGCTTGTGAGTGCGGTAATGAACCTTCGGGTTCCGTGAAATGCGGAGAATTTCTTGACTAGCTGCAAACCAGTTAGCTTCTCAAGAAGGTCTCTGCACCATGCAGTAAGTAAGTAAATGAAACGCTGAATTTATTTCATACGTTATTAATGGTTCAAGATTGCTGTCATCGTTGCAGATTACATGGCATCGATGTGAAAACAGACAATGACAAATAGCTGAGGTGATTTGAAAGGAAGTAACTATAGACAGCTGAAGGCAATGCACATTAGGGATTCTGTTGAGGAATTGCCTTAAGAAACAAAATACGTCATTCACGGCACGCAATAACTGGGCAAGACTAAAATGTAAATAATTTTTTTTATAGTAACGCGTTGACATCATAATTTCTGACTTACTGTTCGCAGTCAACCTAAATTGACGTCTCCCTTCGTAAATCTCGTAGAAGCATGAGAAGTGTGGGAGCTTCAGAAGCAAAACAATTACCGTTGCTACAGTGTTCTTACTAATAGCTTCCTGGCACCCATCTCATAATTATACCGTCTTTCAGAAAGGCACATTATGTTACGTGTTTACTAATCAGATATTTCACAAAAATGACACCGATTCATTGTGCCGCATGATGTCTGTGGTGGGTAGAGTAGCGACGGCCGATTTTCAGCAAAGAAATAAAGTGCGTAGGAGGAATAAAGCGAAGAAGAGCATACGACAGCGTCTGCAAAGCGACAGCTTATGTTCCGCTGCCAGAATTATTCCTTCCCTCTTCTCACCCTTGTGCTTCCCACGCGGTTGTCTTGTTTTATAAAAGCGCGCTGGTGCATATGAAGTGGGAAAGGAAATCAAAATACGAGAAAATTTTACAAAAAAACGCTTCACATGCCTTGCTGACTCGCTCTGCATTCCAAAAGATGTGTCCTGGAAGTAGTTCGAATTAAACGTACCGTTTAATTTCTGAATTCCGGCGATGTAAGTCTTACTTTTTTCCTGTCGCACTGGTGTTACATGCATGTTACAGGCATTTCACGAAAATAAGTACGGCAAACGTTGGCATAGTTGAGATATTTAGGCACTGCATTATTCGTAAAATTTATTAAATATAATGCTATACATAAATTATATAACTTCCAGTGGCGGATGGTTATTGAGAATTGTCGTAGAACTTCCATATAGGAATGGAGTAGTAATTTGAAAAGAGCAGCGAAAGTTAATAATTTATTAGCTTCATAACCCGTCCCAGCTTTAAAGTCTTGACATGAATTTGATTCTTGAGACCTATATGACCATGATGGAAAAGAATGTCCGAACGTCGAATTACTGTACGTCTCACATAAACATGGGGATAATTCTAACGACATAATCAATACCGTCACACGTAGTTCCGATGTATATCATAACCCCCGACGGTGGAAATTGTCCAACACAATTTTGGTGCATATAACATCAATGTACACAGCTCAACAAATTATAATTTCTTTAGCTACAACATTAAGTACCGGAGAGTGTCCAACAGAATTATGGTGCATGCTCCATACTTCAAGGAACGATGCACGTCAAACCCAGGTACGATATACTACAAGCTTGGACAGTAATAGATATAACCGACTCGTTTGGTCAATGGTCAAGGAAAGGGCCAAATACAAAATTTTGCGGAAATTATCTTATGAATACACCGAATCTTCATTTTCTGCACTCTGTTTTGCTAGAAGGATTTACAGGACTTAAAACCGTTCCTTGAATCCCAGTGGATCCCCTAACATAACCTGACGTAGGAAGACATCCTCCCGTTTTGGTGTCTTCAGTTGCCTGGCGGCTGGAGATGTTCGCTATAAGAACGGTCATATACGTATCTACTTGTTAACAGATAGTAGACCGACAAATACATAACTGTAATAGCTGGTAGGTATTTATGTTTTCTGTATTTGAATTTATTTCATAGTAGAATTCTGGACATGGTAATGTACTGAGAACAGCTTGACCTGCAACAGGAAATGATCCACTAGAAAAAGTATCGAATTTTAATTACAGTAAGAAACAACAAGTGCGATTTCAGAGAACTATTGACCGTAACTACCTTGCCGTAACAGCTACGGCGAATTTGCCCACAAATATCCGTGACAGCTGTTTGATACATTATTAAAAAAATGTGTACAATAGTAACAATTGACTTCACAGTAAATTTTACGTTGTTTTTTGAACCGTGCATTGTGATATACCAATGTAATAAGACTCAACAAAATGCACACTTTTTACATTAATGTCTTAATTTAGTCGATGGCAGGATGTCCTTGATCAAATACATCCTGCCATCGACCTGACTGTTGATATGGATGCATGAAAGAAATACCATAAACCTGCATGTACAAGTCTTCCTGAGGATGAACACTTGGATGTTCGAAACATATCGCAGACACTATAATTAAATTAAAACACTAATGTAAAAAGCGTGCATTTTGTTGATTCTTATTACTTATGACATTATAGCCTGAGGGTTTTCTATGTTCAAGTGTACTGACCGGATTATACCATGACAGCAAATACAATAAAAAAAGATTGCACATACTAACATTCTCCTTTTAGCTGTAATTAAACTGATTATCCTTATTCAGGGACATATTGCCAGTCACAGCTAAACCCGTGGGTAGACCCAAGGAAGTGGGCAACTGAAGTGTCGCTTTACAAGTTAAATAAGAAGGGTGATGAAAGACAAGAGGAAATCTCCATTGCCATCACGTCCACCACAAATTCCGAACAGACCAACTGTTAAATTACTGAGCACTTTCACTGTAAGAACACGACACATCTGCGAGTGTTGTAAGTGAATACAAGCGAACGGGGAAAGTTTTTCAAATTATCCGAGTGAAAAGAACGAATCTGGAGAAACATTTGAATGTGTTCGAGAAAATGATAGAATCGGATGTCTTGTTTGGTGTCCCTGCGCTGAATACCGTAGTGAAATACCACATGAATCGATGCAGTTTGGGCTTCGGCAAACTATTCATACCAATCCCAGAGTGAATTGTTCTCATCCATTAGTAACAATCTCTGTGTACGACCATGAATATTTCATTTGTACAGCATGATTACTTTAGCTGTTTTAATCTTCTGCGATATATTTCATTTCGGATTTGGAACGTATCACATTTTATACTGAGCGACTGTTAATTAAAGGCTAGTGTATTTATTTTTCTCGTTGCAGCCATCTGAATGAAATCTGGAAAGGTAGCTATGAATATTAACACACGGTTGGCAAACAATATTCTAAGGGTCCTGGGTTTGATACATATTCCTGACACAAAAACTCTAAAGAAACTGGAAGCACTATTTCTGCGGAAATTGTACACTCGCGTCTTGAAACGACATATCCACGAAATATGCATATCAGACAGAGAATGATGCCCCACCAATAAATCTGCGTTGGCAAGATCTCGATATCAATGGGCAGAAATTATATACTGCATTACGACTTGCAGTCATATTCATATTAGTCTGTGTGTTGATTCTGTTTGGGGAAGACGTGACACGTAACCAGCGTCACAGACATAAATAAAGCTTCAAATCTTTCGTTCAAGAAATTTAATTATAAATTAATTACCCTTTACACTAATCGAAAACCTACATGAGGTAACAGGCCGAGTAAATCTTCATGTTTGCACCGTGCATCAATGATAATTAAACACTTTATTATCCAAAAAATGCACAATATATAATATGTAGATAAAATTAAAATTATAAAATATTTAAAAGTGTTCCAACATGTTTCGGATCACAGAGGATCCATCATCAGGGAGCCCTGTACAGTACTTGGCTAAAAATTACAAGTATGATTCTATCGTGTCCGTTGACATGGACAAGTTCGGTGTTATGGCAGCATATTCTGAAACGTTGCGCGCGTGTGTAGTTCACTGTATAAGAAGAGTGCCTTCGTACACAGTGATCTACACACACGCACAACGGGTCAGAATATGCTGCCATAACATCGACCTTGTCCATGTCAACGGACACGATAAAATCATTCCTGTAGTTTTTAGTCGAGCAGTGTACAAGGCTCCCTGATGATGGATCCTCTGTGATCCGAAACATGTTGGAGCAATTTTAAATATTTTATAATTTTAATCTTATCTACGTATTATATATTGTGCATTAGTTGCATAATAAAGTGTTTAAGGCCGAGTAAAATTTAATTCTTAAAAGATCACAACTCAGAAAAGAAATATAAAATTCTACATTCTCAAAAAAACTATCCTAATTCGTTCGTATCTGTTACATTTCACTAATTTTCTGTTTGGACATAAAATATAAATGAAAAGACTATCACGTCAGAAAGTAACGTGCATTAAAAACAAAAAAGAGGGAACTTACACTGGCAGCAAACTGAGGAAAATCATGTCGTCATACTAATTAGCACTGTCAGTCAAGAAATTATTGCAGTGTTCACGAAGTCTGCATTGCTGTATCCTGAACCAAAGTCCATTCCACGCCCTAAAAACCCCAATATAATATTACCCCCCCCCCCTCTAAACTTCCCTCTTCGAAATGGCCTTTCCCATTCACGGTTTCCGTCTAATTTAGTATTAATTCCCTGCTCCCCCATTCATGCAATGTATTCCGCATATCTCATTCTCCTTCATGACACTAATAACAAGCCCTTATGGTATTTAAAGCGCAAAAACTACGAAGTTTCGCACTATACAATGGTCTCAATCGTCCCTTTGTTAGTACTTGTGAGACCCAAATATTAACATCCCCAATGTATGCTCTTCCCTCAAGCCAGGACACAAATTTATACACATATAAAAACAAACCATTTAACTGCAGTTTATGTTCTACCAAAACTAGTACATTTTCTTTGTCTTATTGTTGCAGTTTTGTTACTATTGTCCCGAATATGCTTCTCTTTACTTATTTTCATTTTAAAAGATGTATTTTTCCAAAATATATAAATAAACTAACAAAATGCACCTCACTGTTTATGTTGATCATGTATATATTATATACTATTATATATATATTTATATATTATCGACCTGATTAATGCATGGAAGATGGAACATATTAGAAAAATATATTATTTTATTGACATCTTGCATTCTACTTACGCATCGGTAGTTCAGTTCAAAATTTCAGAGCAAGATATAATACGCATCACTCAGCCGAGAAACATGTGTTTGGGATATTTCACGACCGAATTTAGGCTGCGCGGTTTAGCGGTTTAGGTATAGTAATATAGGCTCAGAAGTATTAACTTCTTACAGCGCTGTGGTAACTACACACAGAATTGCTTTTTTACGTTTATAGAAGCTATTTTTTATCACAAAGGACATTTCTGTGTTTCGTATGATTTCTCGCAACAAGTACTGGTTATTTCCCTATACATCTTTCTGGGGTGGTAATTTAGGGAAGAAATAATTTGTTCTCTGTGGGGAGAAACTAAATTTTTATACAAAATTTGGTAGAATGTCAATCTTCAAAACGTTGTTGACACTGCAGTCAAAAATACGCTCCATGAAAAATAAAAATACGCTTGTCTCTAGAATTCAATGCAGGCAGCACCAAAATAAAGCCACAAAATTAATGTTCCATATTTTTCACATAGAAGAGGGAAATAATCATGTAGCACTAGTCTAACTTTTACCATGCACTGCTGCCGAATTGCAATGAACTTCATCATTCAGTCAGTAACGGGTGTTATCAATTTAAAGGTGAACATGAGCGCATAGATTTTGAAAAAGTACGTGCAAAAATTATTGCAAAATAAAGATTCAGCTCATGGCTGAACACGATCTTACGATAGGTCCATCAGAAACACAGAATACAATAAAGTGAATCTTAATTAGTATGTGTTCATTCACAAGACCAAATACACCAGCTGCGTCCTTCAAACGCGAGGCTTCAATTGATTTTCACCAGCCGTTATGCATGTTTTGCGTAAGATTAATGGACCCACAGATGTTAGAGGCGAAATTAACTCCCTGATTCTCTTAGTGACTGCGTGTACTTCTTCACAATTTTGTGAATCCCGTAATTTTACATTGAAATTGTACCTCCTTTCTTCTTATTTACGTGAGTGTTGAAGACAACTTAGAATTGTCCGTTTGCCTCATTATACCGTTCTTGGATTAATACTGCTATAATTCACAACACTGTAAAGTCAGGCCTCTCCCTCTATATTTATTTTGGCGTAACCGTCATCTACCTGATGACAGCTGATCTGTAGAGCCGACACATGTTGCAGTGTATACAAAGATTACTGTACTAGATCTATATGTTGTGTTTGGTAAGATACACAGCACCTTTCTTAATGAGAGGGCAGTAATTGTACTTCATAAAAGATGTTTCACTGATATTCTGCCTTTAAACGTGTCACGAAGATGGCTAATAGCGTTAATGAGATATCTGTTTCCTAGATAAAAATACTGTCCTGTAAAATTGTATACATATAATACATTTTACACATCAAAATCTCGCCTTCATATCTGATTTCAATTTCTTAGTCTAGCATCTGTAGACCGAAGAAACGTAAGTGATCACTGAAAAATTCTTTCATACCTAAAGAGTTTGGCTCAGGTATTTCTGAAAGCTGTAGGGTGATGGATACAGTAATATTAGCTTTTGGTTTGTTTATTCACAATATATGTCAAAGGCTCTAAAAATATCAAAAATCTCTCAGCCACAAAAGTAAAGTTTAGACAATTCTGAAACTCTGCCGTTACATGACCACTGATATCCAAATGTCTTTATGGTGTATAATAACAGTGTATTTTCTTTCCAAGCAAATAAGAGTATACAGTTCCACACTGGACGAAGAAGTTTGTACTGCAACACGAAATACCGCTGGTATAAAACCGTTTGTAAAGTACTGAAGGGTGACATTTTTATACGTTCAACATTGTCAATATTCGCAGGCTTCTAAAAGAAAAATACAATGTCCAATATTTTCAAGGAAAGGAAACAATTTTTTCCTTAGACCTTCAGGAGGACTTAGAAGATATTCTGAAAACTAGATTTTCAATCTCCTTCTGTCACCTGTTTCCAGTTTCTACAGTTTTTATGGCCTCTGCCACAAGGAATCGATAATGGTATACAGAAGCTTTTAAAAGAATACTTCAACTCACATTCAAGAGATTACAACAAAACAGAAAAGAAACGGAGGCTTTTGTTTTGTTTCCACCGCGTGGGTTCCAGGCTGTCAACCTTGCAGACGACCTTCGAACGCTTTTTTAGTAAGTCTCGAATGTTTGTGCTTAACGTATAGTAATGTAACAAACGAATGATATTTGATCATTCTTTCCATACAGAATTAAATAGATCATTAAACGTGTATGTACTGCAACGGTAAATTATTGAGGAATATTAAGTCGAATTCCTAGCTCCACACAAACACAAACACACCGATATCAATCTCTGTTTTATTTGATAACGAACTGAACAGAATATGTGAAGTTCCGAGTTCCAGTATGTATGTTATACGTAAAATGAATATCTTAGTTTCTTTCCAGAACATACACAATCTATTTCAATGTTCTATACCACTACACTTACGGTCCACGGTGACACGGAGGAAGGAAAAACGGGCTACTTCGTGATAAATGTTACGACGCTGTCTCAGCATCTAACATTATATAGCGCCGAACGGTTGGCCTACTGGTGGAATTTAACATGAGTTGTGGAAGAATCGAGAAAGAAATTCTTAAAATAACATCCGAAGACTTTCTCGCAGTGACGGAAAACACAACGAAGCCCCACAGTCAAGATACCACTGGATTTCTGAGATCCGAACTCGGTTATCTTGCGAACACAAGCCTAGATTTTTACCGCTACATCATACCATTCAATCAAGAACCCCTTCGAACTCCACTACATTCCTTAAGATTAAATGGCGTATTCAGATCCAAATATACAGGTAAAATTTAAGGGGACAATACTCCGAATTTGTTTGCGTGTACTGACAAACAGGCACAAGGTAATAAGGCATACGATTGACCCTTACATTCTGCTCAAAGCCATAAAATGAATGCACAGACACGATTCAGTGTAATGTCTAAAAGAAAAGATGTTTCTCCACGTCGATACCGTCGAACGTCAAGTCAGCATTTAAATTCAGAACCTGAAACGTGTCTCCCTGATAGAAGCTTTGTGAGAGTTTCATCAGCTTATTTGCGCTCAAATAAGGCGTGTGATATCGCAGACATCCAGTGTTAAAGTGGGTGAATCCCCTGTAGGGTCTTTCACCATTCTTTCTTCCATTTAGTGTCATGAAGTAATAGCTAAGTGGTGAGGAATTCTGGGTTAAAGAGGAAAGAATCGAAACATTTTGTGACATTTATTTCAGATTCGAAATACAATAGAATGCGCGGAGAGTATAAAGGTTTGTGCGAGGTTAGACCTATTAGCAGTTTTCAGTTTGTAATCTATTCCTTAACTAAAGCTGACAATCCGTATTAAATCTTCTGCCGTCTTAATAAGATTCTCGCACATTTTACATTTTACCCTTATCAAAATTTGTACATTTTGTGAGGTCTCTACAGCGTAATGCACGGTTGCCAGTGTCTGTTCTTGCACAGTTTGAAATACAATTTCTCTTTGTACTAGTGAATTAAACACGTTATTTTCTTTGATGACCTGGACATCCGTATATGGAAGTATTCGCCATCAATTCTATTCTTCTACGATTTCCCTTTGATCTCCCCTGTTGTCACTAACTTACTGTTCTTCCCTCCACTATCAGTCTGTTCCAGCATATGTAAGTATGATCGAAAAAAGTCAAAGTTGCTCCTGTACACGTCACGATTGCATATAAATGGTGTTACCGGTATAGTCATTCTCACACTTGGCAGTAGATAGAGGTGAGTGGTCAGTCTCGCGTCCCGGCCACTTTATCCCCTGTAAAAGAGCCCCCTTTACGCACTCAATAGGTGCCTGAATGGGCCTAAGAGCCGGTTTTGACGATTCTAAGAGACAAAATTCTTGCCCCTCTCCGGATTCGAACCCCGGTACCCCAGCATGTAACAATAGAACTATTGTTATTATTTTTTTAATTGAGGCGTAACTCTTGTTACCAGTATTATTTTCATCATTATCGTTATTAGTATTAGCAAAATAATAATAAAAATAATAAGATTATTATTGGTCTACTATTACTTATGCGACTTATTATCTACCTTGTTCATTTTCACTTATTATTATAGGACAGTATTGGGGTACTGATTATTAGAACATTTCATTCCGGTAACTGAGCCGCATATTTTCTGCAAGTGGGTTTCTAAACAGCTGGAAGATAAATATCAAAATTCATGTGTAATAATCGGTGTGGGTTGATAACTGCGTACTGCAATATGGACGGCCGAATAGCTACCCGCGAGGCAAAAGTCGGGTTCTGTATACATTCAGTAACAAAATATTTACAGATTATTCAACTATATTGAATAAAATTTTACCCATAAGCTTTCAAGAGATTAAAACAATAAAATTTACACTATGTGATCCCATAAAATAATATTTAGATAACCTACGGACACGAAATCTGTTGGATAATAGCAACAATTTAATATTGCGTTTTTTTGTTTTATCAAGATATCTAATTTCAGGATACCTGATACACAAGTACAACGGCAGTTCGTAATTCTGGCTTATTACATAGAAAATACGTTAAACTTAGAGTCTTATTTACGAAATTTAAATAACTGTTGCAACTTACTAGCCACTGGAAGTTTTAAGGGAAGATATCCGTCAGGGGGTGTCAGTTAATATTTACCCCGACAATAAGTGGAGGATATTCACTGACTCTCGTGCAGAAATGCCAGTGAATCTTTAAAATGGGGCAAGTGACATACCGGTGCAAATCGGCAGTGACTCGGAAAAACAACAGTAAATTAATCCCATCTAAAACCCTCTGAGGTGTAAAATTCTTATGGAAAAATATCTGAATATTGTGTCCCTGCCTTACAGACTCTACTGTGAAGTTCTAAATTTCTCTTCTGTTTTGGTGTTTTTAAAATTACGTTTCGAGAAAGGAGACTAATTTTCCTCCTTCGTGCATGTGGGGTACTACAGCAATATTTAAAATAAGACAGTTAGTATATAGGTCTAATGTTCTTACACTACATGCAACTGTCAAAAATATACTG
>Ga0131853_10027073_pt1 | contig 10303 bp, 8 predicted proteins | sample TergutLab28metaG_FD_92764 | JGI IMG/M metagenome (GOLD analysis project Ga0131853, IMG submission 92764) | Labiotermes labralis P1 segment gut microbial communities from Petit-Saut dam, French Guiana - Lab288 P1 (version 2) (version 2) | ecosystem: Host-associated > Arthropoda: Insects >... | reverse complement strand
GCTCACCACGGCGCTCGCCAAGGCAGGCGGCGGCTTCGCGCTGCTGCTCGTGCTCATCGACGAGATCGACAACGCCTTCGCCGACATTCACTCGGCCGCCGTCTCGACCGGCACGTTCTGGACGCGGGCGAGCGTGCCGTTGCTCTCGGCCGCGTTCGGCGCGCTGTGCACGCTGATCGCCCTGATCGTGCCGATGGCGCGTTATCAGAACTTCCTGCTGTTCATCGGCTCGGTATTCGCGCCGCTGTTCGGCGTCGTGCTCGCCGATCACTTCATCGTGCGCCGTCGCCGCGTCGAGGCGCAGGCGATCGCCGATCTGCACGGCGTCTACGGCTATTCGGGCGGATGGCACGTGGGAGCGTTCGTCGCCTGGGCGGTCGGCTTCGGTGCGTATCAGGCGCTCAATCAGTGGCTGCCCAATCTCGGCGCCACGCTGCCGTCGCTCGTGATCGGCGCGCTCTGCTATCTGCTGCTCGCCGGACGCCGCCGCGCGGCTTACGCGTAAGGGCGGCGCTCGTATAACTTCACGCACGCGCGGTGCCCTGAAGCATCCGCGCGCGTAAGCGCTCAACTTAATTCGATGTATGCCCGGGAGTTTCGGGGCGAGCACCCATTTATTCAAAAACGTCGTCCCGGCGCGAAAGTGACCGGCGATAGCAGTGAATACCCAACCGGCATATTAATCGCGGGGAATTTTACCCCCTGCCGAACAATTCGGATATTTCTTATATAGCCTTGTTTTTTCGCCATCTACCTTTCGAATAACTGAGGTGCCTGCCACTCGTTAGCATTTTATTTTTTTCCTCGAAGGTGCATTCTGATTCAGGGGGAGTTATGCTTCGAATTTACGTGATCGGTGCCGGCCATATGGGAATAGCAATCTTGCTTGGCCTGCGCGCAAAAAATCAGAAAATTCAGATAATTGGGGTAGATATATTAGACGATCGCCGAAAATTACTGGCCTCACATCAGATAGAAGCATTACCCCAGCTCCCGGCGTTGTCCCCCCGCGATACCGTTGTAATCGCGATTCCCCCTCAGGAATTTATTAGCTTTTCCCATTCTTGCACGGCGCTTCATGGTCATCCCGGCCTGATCGTATCTGTAATGGCCGGAATTCGGATGGCCGTGATTGCCGCTAGCTTAAAGGTAAAGCAGGTCGTAAGGGCCATGCCTAATACCCCGTCAGAAGTATTCGAAGGAGTAACTGTATATTGTCGTGCGCCAGAATTATCTGAAATGAATGACCGCCTTGTCCAGCAGCTGCTAGGTGTTATCGGTCACTTTGTTGCAGTTGATAACGAGGAGTTAATTGATACGGCAACAGCATTGTGTGGTGGCGGCCCCGCGTTTTTCGCATATTTCGCCGATTGCATGAGGCAGCAGGCTGAAAGCGCCGGTTTTGGCCGTGCCGACGCATCGGCAATCGTTATCCAGCTACTGCGTGGGACTGCAATTTTGATGAGTGAATCCGGAAAATCCGCCATGCAGCTATGTCGTGAAGTGATGACTCCTGGAGGCACCACAGAGCGCGGAATCGATGTCTTCGAAGAAAGAAAGCTCAGATCGATCGTTGAAGACGCCTTGAGTCGATCAGCTCAGCGGTCGAGAGAGCTAGGGGACAGCATTACCATAACGGACGAGGCGTAATCATGCTTGGACTCATTGACAGAGAGTGGATGATTAACCAACGCGGAATCATACAGCAGCACACGTCCGCTAATTATAAAAATCATGACCAGGAGGGGACCACGGCATATTTTGGCTTAGGGCACAGCATCGCATTGACTACTGACCCGCGTGTGTTTCAGGTAAGCCTTGCCGGACTGGTATTTGGCGGTTATTTGGTGAGAGCCAATGCGCATATCGGCCCTACTGGACGATTCCTCGATCTCGGAACCGGTAGCGGCGTTCACGCTCTTCTGATGCGACAAATGGGGGTTCCCGATGTCGTTGCATCCGATATATCTGCAGAGTCAGTCACCCTCGCGCGCCGGAACGAATTGCAAAATTTTGGCGACGAACGTGTAACGTTCTATGTTAGTGATCTCTTCAATGGGCTGCCCGAAAAGAGATATGACTTTATAGCATTCAATCCTCCAGGTTGGCGTACGCCGTCCTCAGGACTATCAGCGTTACTCGAGCAAGAAAGCGATCTGTTCGATATGCCGCCTCAAGCCATGTTTTTTGGGGATCAGGTGGTCCTGCGGTTTCTCCGTGATCTGCCGCGTTTTCTTGCAAAAACCGGGACGGCCATCGTCGGATTGAATTCTCTCGTTGGAATTAGAGATGTTCTTGATCGCTATGCCATGGCTTATAACGGAGAGCCTCCGTTGAAGTATCGCCTCAGAGAACGTCATTCTCTACCGTTGCTTTACTACACCGAAAAATGGGAAGGTCTCCGGCCGGCACTTTTGCAGGAGTTTCAGGAGTGGAAAAAACAAGGTAAGGCAGCATACACGATAGATCGGCAAGGAACGCTCTACTGGTCCTACGAAATCGTTGAATTCTCTCGAAACAAAGAAATCTATGAATAGCAAATCGACACGGCAACGGAGGGATGGAGTCGTCGCCGCGGCTTCGGGCATCGTAGCCAATGTCTGGTTGGGTGCCTCATCGCTCTATTGGCGCGAGCTTGGTGAAATCCCGCCAGAGACGCTCGTTGCATACAGGATATTGCTATCACTTCCCACATTGCTTCTTGCAATGTGGGGAGCCGGCAACCTGCATACGCTGCGGAAACACCGATCTTTGCGCTTGCTGATCCTGCATGCGGTCGCGGCAATTCTCGTGGCAACCAATTGGGGGACATTCATTTGGGCCTCGATACATGGACATGTTCTCGAAAGCGGTCTGGGCTATTTGATTGCGCCTTGTTTTGCCATATTCATCGGGATCGTGATATTGCATGAGAGGATCAGCCGGGTTGGCGTCATCTCTATGACTGTCATTTTTTTGGCTGTGATCTTGCTGATCATAAGAAGTGGCGAGTTAGAAAAAATTGTCTATCTGACGATCGCGATCACCTGGGGCGGATACGCCTGCATCAAGAAAATAACTCCTCTGCACGCACTTCATGGCCTTTTTTTCGAAACGGCTTTCCTGGCAGGATTGTGCCTGCCGGTACTGATTCTTTCGAATTGGTCGCTTCGACTCCCCAGCACCATTGGCATTTATTCCATTGCCATCCTGGCAATGGCGGGTTTTATTTCTGTTTTCCCGCTGTTTTTGTTCGGATACGCAGCAAATAAATTGCCATTGTCTGTAATGGGGTTTTTCCAATTTGTGCTGCCGACGACGCAGCTAATAGTCGCCGTGCTGATATATCGTCAGATGGTTTCCACAAATTCCTTGATTTGTTTTGGAATTATTTGGGCAGCGCTCGCCGTGTATTTAGCATATCCGTTTTCGATGCGTCTAAAATTCCTCAATCCAAGAGGTCTATGATGAGAACTCGTTACGATGTCGCGGTTGTTGGCCTTGGAATCATGGGCGCATCCACGCTTTGGAGGCTGGCACTGAAGGGCGTTAGCGTTGTTGGTCTGGACACATATGGGCCCGCTAACGAATTGGGTTCGTCTCATGGTATATCCAGAATTTTTCGAAGGGCATATTGGGAGGGAGATAAGTATCTTCCATTACTCAATCACGCGGACGAACTTTGGGGTAGCTTACAGACCACAACTGATACGAAGCTACTACATCGAACCGGTGGTATCTTTATTGGATCAAAATCCACCGCGGTGGTCGCAGGCAGTGCGCGGACTGCGCAGATCGGAGGTGTAGAACATGAAATCTGGACTGCCCAGGATATTCGCGAGCGTCTAGGTGTTTTCGCTGTCAACGATGACATGCATGCGATCTACGAGCCTGGAGCTTATGCCATAGCAGCCCAGGATGCGAAGCTGCAGATGTTGGAGGTGGCAACCAGAAATGGAGCCGTTACGATTCATGGCCAACGCGTGACTTCCATAATTCCGCATGGAAGAACCATGTTGCTTGAAACAGCAGCATCAGATCAGATTGAAGTCGAATCTGTCGTAGTTACGACCGGCCCGTGGATCTCGAGCATCCTTCCTCCGCAAGTCGCACGAAATATCGTGCCAAGCCGAGTCTCTGTATATTGGTTCAGGCCAGCCGATAATATTAGTGCACTTTTCTCGAGTGAGCGATTTCCGGTTTTTTTGTATGAGCAGCCATCTGGGGAGCTTCTTTATGGAATTCCGCCAATCGACTCTCGTGAGCCGGGAGTCAAGATTGGATTTCACAATCGCCAAGGCATCCCTTCCAGCCCTGAAGATGAATGCGGATCGATTGATCCGCAATACTTACGACACATCGAGCGGGCGGTAAAGGATATCCTGCCTGGGCTTAACACCCCTCCCATCCGCGCACGTACCTGCTTTTACACTATGACCAGAGACGAATCGTTCCTCATCGGCACTAGTGTCGAAAATTCTCGCATCCACTATGCTTCCGCATGCTCTGGCCATGGATTCAAATTTGGTCCGGCAGTTGGAGACATCCTAGCCACTCTCGCCGTCGGCGATGGCGATGAATCCATGATCGCCGCGTTCGACAGTGCGCGATTCGACTAATATCGCTGCTGCCTTAGCAATCCGCATGCGCCGGTAAATGTGCCAGGTCATTCGTCACACACTGGCACAATCCTCTCTCGTTAATTACTCGCAGTGCCCGCAGCCGCCGTGTTGCTGTGCCGCGTCCGCCGGCAGTTGCTGCGCCGCTTCGGCGCGAATACCCAGACGCGCAAGCAGCTTGCGGTCCGCTTCGGCCTGCGGGTTGCCGGTCGTAAGCAACTGGTCGCCGTAGAAAATCGAGTTCGCGCCGGCCATGAAGCACAGCGCCTGCAGCGCGTCGTCCATCTGCTCGCGGCCCGCCGACAAGCGCACCATCGCGCGCGGCATCGTGATGCGCGCGACGGCGATCGTGCGCACGAACTCGAACGGGTCGAGCGCCTCGGTGCCTTCGAGCGGCGTGCCATGCACCTGCACGAGATTGTTGATCGGCACCGACTCCGGATACGGCTCCATGTTCGCGAGTTGCGCGACGAGTCCCGCGCGCTCGCGACGCGACTCGCCCATCCCGACGATACCGCCGCAGCACACGTTGATGCCGGCATCGCGCACGCGTTCGAGCGTGTCGAGGCGGTCCTGGTAGGTGCGCGTCGAGATGATCTGGCCGTAGAACTCCGGCGACGTATCGAGGTTGTGGTTGTAGTAGTCAAGGCCCGCATCGGCGAGCGCCTTCGCCTGGTGCGTCTCGAGCATGCCGAGCGTCACGCAGGTCTCCAGCCCCATCGCCTTCAAGCCGCGAATCATGTCCTTGATCGGCTCGAGGTGACGGTCCTTCGGATTGCGCCACGCCGCGCCCATGCAAAAACGCGTCGCGCCGTTGTCCTTCGCCACCTGGGCGGCCTTGAGCACCGCGTCGACTTCCATGAGCTTGCTCGCATCGAGCCCCGTGTCGTGATGCGCCGACTGCGGGCAGTACGCGCAATCCTCTTCGCAGCCGCCGGTCTTGATCGACAGCAGCGTCGAGAGCTGCACCGCATTGGCGTCGAAATGCTCGCGATGCACCTGCTGCGCGCGGAAGATCAGGTCGTTAAACGGCAGGTCGTAGAGCGCGACGACGTCAGCGACGCGCCAGCGCGCTGCCGTCTGCTGGGCCATCTGTTGCGCAGCGCTCGGAGCGGCTTCGTTCGCGAGAGTGGTCTGGGTCATGATGTCGGGAGTCCTTCGTATTGGCGTTTCAGCGGGCGTTTCAGGGAGAAGCGTCGGCAGGCGCGGCGGTCTTGAGCCGCGCAAGCAGCGCGTCGATGTCGAGATAGGCAGCGGCCGTGTCGGCGCTCGCACCGCGCAGATGCGGCACGACGCCGAGGAGCGGCGCGCCGTACTGCGCGGCGAGCCGCTCGCGCAGCGCAGCGATGTTTTCTTCTGGGAAGGTCATGGCCGGGTCGATGCGATTGGCGACCCAGCCCGCGAACGGGAGACCGCGTGCGGCGATCGCTTCGGCCGTGAGCAGCGCGTGGCTGATGCACCCCAGCCGCATGCCGACGACCAGCACCACGGGCAAGCCGAGTGCGACGGCGAGGTCGGCCGTATCGCGCGTCGCATCGAGCGGCACGCGAAAGCCGCCCACGCCTTCGACCACGACCGCATCGGCCAGCGTGCTCGCCTGCCGATAGCAGGCGACGATGTGCTCGATATCGAGCGTCACGTCTTCGAGTTCGGCGGCGATATGCGGCGCGGCCGGTTCCTTCAGTAGATACGGCGTGCGCAGATGCGGCGGCAGCAGCACGCTCGCGGCCGCGTCGAGCTGATCGGCGTCTTCGTTATGCCAGACGCCGTCACGCTCGAACGCGCCGGCCGCGATGGGCTTCATGCCCGCCGCGCGCAGGCGCGCGTGCGCGAGGCCGCGCAACAGCGCCGCGCTGACGAAGGTCTTGCCGATTTCCGTATCGGTGCCGGTGACGAAAAGTGCAAGCGGTCCGCTCATCGCACGCCCTCCTGCGCCTCGCGGCTCGCCCGTTGCAGCGCGGCGTGCAGGCGGTCGAGATCGGCGTCCGAATGCGCGGCCGACAGCGACAGCCGCAGCCGCGAGGTGCCCTCAGGCACGGTCGGCGGACGGATCGCGGGCACCCACAGGCCGTCGCGTTCGAGCGCGGCCTGCAGTGCGAGCGTCGCGTCGTTGGCGCCGACCACGAGCGGCTGCACGGCAGTGTGCGAATCGACGGGCAGCCAGCAGGTCTCCCCCAGCATCGCGCGCGTGCGGCCGATCAGGCCGCGCAGATGCGCGCGCCGCGCGTCGCCCTCGTCGCTCGCGATGAGCCGCAGGCTCGCCGACACCGCATGCGCCACGGCCGGCGCGGAAGCCGTCGTGAAGATATACGGCCGCGCGCGTTGCACGAGCCATTCGCAGACGGTCGCATGGGCGGCGACGAACGCGCCCGCCACGCCCGCGGCCTTGCCGAGCGTGCCGACCATCACGAGGTTCGGCGAGCGCAGCGCCGCCTCGGCCAGTACGCCGCGCCCTTGCGGGCCGAGCACGCCGAAACCGTGCGCGTCGTCGACGATGAGCCACGCGCGATGCCGTTCGGCCAGTTCGACGAGACGCGCGAGCGGTGCGATATCGCCGTCCATGCTGAACACCGTGTCGGTGACGATCACCTTCGCGGCGCCGTCCGAGGCATCGAGCATCGCGCTCAATGCCTCGACATCGGCGTGCGGATAAATCTGGACGTCCGCGCGCGAGAGCCTCGCGCCGTCGATCAGCGACGCATGGTTCAGCGCATCGGAAAAGAGCGTCGTGCCGCGTCCGGCGAGCGCGGTGACCACCGCGAGGTTCGCCATGTAGCCGGTGCTGAAGTACAGCGCGCGCGCATCGTCGACGAAACCGCCCACGAACGCCGCGAGATCCTCTTCGAGCTGCGCGTGGGCGCGCGAATGGCCGCCGAGCAGATGCGAGCCGCCGCTGCCCGCGCCGTAGCGCCGGGCGCCCTCGGCCAGTGCGGCCACGAGCTGCGGATGCGCCGCCAGCCCGAGATAGTCGTTACTCGCGAAGCCGATCATGTCGCGGCCATCCACGAGCATGTGGGCGTCGCAGGGGGTGTCGAGCGTACGGCGGCGACGGCGCAGACCGCGTGCGTCGAGCTCGCGCAGGCCCTGTTCGAGCGTGTCGAGCAACTGCATCAGAGGTCCTCCGCCACGGTCGCGTCGAAGGTCTCGCGCGTGCGCTCGGCCAGCAGCGACTGCGTGTCGTCGTCGAGGATGTACGGCGGCATCACGTAGACCGTCGTGCCGATCGGGCGCAGCAGCAGTTCGCGCTGCAACGCATGCTCGAAGAAGCGCCGCGAGAACGTAGCCGCGCGCGAGGCGTCGGCGATCGCGGCGTCGAACGCGAGGATCGTGCCGCGCTGGCGCAGGTTGCGCACGAGCGGATGCGCTGCGAGCGGCGCGAACGCTTCGCGCAGCCGCGCCGACTTGCGCGCGTTCGCGGCGAGCACGTCGCCCTGCTCGATCAGATCGAGCGTCGCGAGCGCCGCACGGCACGCGAGCGGATTGCCCGTGTACGAATGCGAATGGAGGAAGCCGCGCGTCGTGTCGTCGTCGTAGAACGCCGCGTAGATCGACTCGCGCGAGAGCACGATCGACAACGGCAGATAGCCGCCGCTGATGCCCTTCGACAACGTCAGCAGATCGGGCCAGACGCCGGCCTGCTCGCAGGCGAAGAACGTCCCCGTGCGGCCGCAGCCCACGGCGATTTCATCGGCGATCAGATGCACGCGATAACGGTCGCACAGCGCGCGCAGACCCTGCAGATACGCCGGATCGTGCATCGCCATGCCCGCCGCGCACTGCACGAGCGGCTCGACGATCAGCGCGGCGATGTGGGCGCCGCGCGCTTCGAACAGTTGCTCGACCTCGGCCAGCGCGCGCTGCGCGACGTCGGCGGCCGTTTCGCCCTCGCGTGCCTGGCGCGCATCCGGGGACGCCACGATATGCGCGCGATGCAGCAGCGGATCGTAAGCATCTCTGAAAATTTTCACGTCGGTCACGCCGAGCGCGCCGATCGTCTCGCCGTGATAGCTGTTGGCAAGACAGACGAATTCGCGCTTGTCGCCTTCGCCCCGATTGCGCCACGCATGAAAGCTCATCTTCAGCGCGATCTCGACGGCCGATGCGCCATCGGAGGCGAAGAACGCGTGGCCGAGCACATGGTCCGTGAGCGCAGACAGGCGCTCGGCGAGTTCCACGGCGCTCTCGTGCGTGCAGCCCGCGAGCATCACATGCTCGAGCGTGTCGAGCTGCGCCTTGAGCGCCGCGTTGATCGACGCGTTCGCGTGGCCGAACAGGTTGACCCACCACGAACTGATGGCGTCGAGATAACGACGCCCGTCCTGGTCGTAAAGCCACGGACCGGCGCCACGCGCGACGGCCACGAGCGGAAAGCGCTCGTGATGCTTCATCTGGGTGCAAGGGTGCCAGACAGCGCGCAGGCTGCGCGCGACCCATTGGTCGCTACTCTTGACCCACTGGTCGCTGGCAAGGTTGGAATGCGAATTCAAGGACGACTCCCGATACGACAGCGGACCGAGATTAGCGCGAACGCGCGCGCATTGCACTACCCCCAAAACAGCCCGAAACCGCCGCCCGGCGCGGGGTTTGGCGCAGTTCGAGGCAGCAAAAAACGGATCGCCCAAGAAGCCCCGAAATGGGCGGAGATGACGACGGCAAAGTGAACCGCGCTTGTGCAAAAAATCTGTGGGGAAGATGCGAAAACGACGACGCGCTCGCCGGGGCAATCCGGCGAGCGCGCGGCCCGGAAAAAAGGGAATGAGAGGAAATCAGGCGTGCGCGAGACGCACGCGAGGGGTAGAAACCGGGGGTGAAGCCGTCTTAACGGCTCGCGAGCGCGTGGCCTTCGTCGGCGAGAGCCGGCACGGCTGCGGCGTCGTTCTGCGCGGTGATCGTCGGATCCTTGGACCAGACCACTTTGGCGTTGACCGCGTACAGATGGCAGGCGTCGTTGCTGTGCTTCTCGCAGTTCGCGATCGCCACGGCCATCGGGTTGTCGCCGCCTTCGGCCCACGACCATGCGCCCGAATCGGACACCGCAAACGCGCGGCTCGGATACTGCTTGAGGAAGTTGCGATAGCCGTCGCGGCCGGCCTGATCCAGATACGGCACGTCGCCGACCGAATCGATGGCCGCATAGCCCGAGCCGTGCGGTGCGACCGGTGCCGGAACGCGATACTGGATCGCCGTCGGCATGCCTTCGCTGGCGAGGAACGCCTCGACCTTCGGCCACCAGATCTTGGTGCCGTCGCGATCGCCGACGAGCCGATGCGCGTCGTTCTTATAAGCGCCGTAATCGATGAACGTCGCGCTCACACCCGATTGATCTTCGCCGGCTTCGGCGGTGCGGTAGGCCGCGAACATCTTCGCTTCAAGCGCCGGCGTCCACACGGAGTCGTTGTCGCCGTAGAGCCAGAGCGAGGGCACGCGCGCCTTGCTGCCGTAGCTGCCGAACGCCGCGGTCAGGTTGTTCTGCCAGCCCGTGCAGGCGTCCTGGCGCAGACCGCCCGAAAAGTTGATCAGCGCGCGCACGCCATGGGCCGCCTGCGTGCCGTAGGCGATCGTCGTGAGACCGCCGTGCGACGTGCCCGCTACCGCGATGTGGTTCGCATCCACATACGGTTGCTTAGACATGTAATTGATGGTCGCGGCGACATCGGAAGCCTGGCCGAGACCGTTGGCGGCCACATCGCAGCCATCCTGCTCGT
>Ga0131853_10027072_pt1 | contig 10303 bp, 5 predicted proteins | sample TergutLab28metaG_FD_92764 | JGI IMG/M metagenome (GOLD analysis project Ga0131853, IMG submission 92764) | Labiotermes labralis P1 segment gut microbial communities from Petit-Saut dam, French Guiana - Lab288 P1 (version 2) (version 2) | ecosystem: Host-associated > Arthropoda: Insects >... | reverse complement strand
TCTTCTCGATTTTATCACCCGCACAGTATTGGGTGAGGAGTACAAATCATTTAGCTCCTCGTTATGCAATCTCCTCCATTCCCCCGTTACCTCGTCCCTCCTAGGTCCAAATATTCTCCTCATCACCATGTTCTCAAACACCCTCGCCAAATTCTACGTAGAACGAGACACGCTCCGGATGAAAGTCGTAGAGAAAATCAAGACACACATTTTATGTTCAATAACTGTAGCCGAACATTTTTGGTATATCTGTTTGTTAGGTGTGCTCGCGTCTGTTACGGGCGGTTCGTACACATACGTTATAGGGGGGTGCTGGTAAGTCCTTAGCCCGACCAGGAAGGAAACAAGCTAATGTTTCTGTCAGAATGGCGTAAATTTCCTTCGGCGCCTTGCCTTGCAGGAAAAGAAACTTGATGACAGCTGGCGTCTCGATTTTGTTGAAATCGTACGCGTCCCTGATCTGCTTCCGAGCTTGTTTCCTTCCTGGTCGGGCTAAGGACTTATCAGCACCCCGGTAAGTTCAATCTGTCACCGTATGTTGAGGAACCGTTTGTGATAGGTAGAAGGGGTTGTGTACTTCTTCTTCTTCTTCTTCCATTGGCACTACAGCACACTGTGGGCTTTGGCCTGTCGAACAATGTCCTTCCATTTTTCATATATGCCACCAACTCTCTCCATCTTCTCACTCCCAACACTTGAAGATCTCTTTCTACTTCCTCTTTCCATCTTCTCCTGGGTCTTCCCCTCCTTCTCGTCCCTTCCAGGTCTTGAGTGAAGATCTTTTGGGGCATCCTATCCTCCTCCATTCTCTCTAGGTGACCTAACCAGCTTATCCTTTGCCCTTTTATCCATTTTACCATATTTTCTCTTTTGTTCGTCTCTTCTAGTTCTCGATTCGTCCGACTTTTCCATGAGGGGTTGTGTACAGAGAGAGATTTAAACGGGAAAACGGTTAGCAGCAGACAACGGACACAAGCAGTCCGGTGAGAAAGAGCAGTGCAAATGAAGTGACTGTGGTATTTTACTGGAAAGCAATTTCGTTATTTAACTGGATCACAGCACGCCCTTTATATCAGGAATAAATGAATATATAAATCAGCTAGTAAAAAGAAAATAACCAAAACTATATGTGATTCGGTGAACCATACCCGTCTCCCGAAAGACGTTCTACTACCAGACTGAACACATCGGGACAACAAAGGTAAAAAGGGTGATGGTGTGGAGTAACCTTTACCCGAAAATCGTGGCGTTTATGAGATAATTGAGAAAAATATGGTACAGCCACACAGGCCACGTGTGATAATATACTACGGCGCATTCGTTTTGCATTCTGGATAACTAAGGCTGCGCGCAAGCGCACACACACACACACACAAAATACTTATTGCTTTTCTGTGGCAACAATGTGTAAAATGGCAGCCTGAATTCGAACCCAAGGACTACCACCCCCAGATGAGAAGTGGAGTAATTTTATATCAATTTGATAATTATTTGTGATAGGAAGGAAGCAGTTTTTGGGCAGCTTCTTAGCGGTCGACTTCGGTAATTGTACGCCCAGCGGCTGAACAAAACCTGCGGATACAAACGAGTATTTAGTACGGAATATGGCATGTGGACGTAAATCTCCGTTCGTCTAGAAAGTCGATAATTTGCTACTTATTTACTCTGTGTGCTCATAAACTTTCTGTTGCGAGGGTTGTCACTCTCCAACTTACTTACTTACTCACTCCATACAGCACAGTCCTTCTTGAGAAGCTAACCGGTTCTCACCTAGTCAAGAAATTCCCCGCATTTTATGGAACCCGAATGTTCATTACTGCATTCACAAGTGCCCGACACCTGTCTCTATCCTGAGCCAACTCTATCCAGTCCATAACCCCACATCCCACTTCTTGAAGATCCATTTAATATTACCCTCCCATCGACGCCTGGGTCTCCCAAGTGGTCTCTTTCCCTCAGGTTTCTCCACCAAAACCCTGTATGCGCCTCTCGTCTCCCCATATGTGCTACATGCCCAGCCCACCCGAACGATATTGACTCACCCTCCAACACACAAACAAAATTATAAACACCCCAGGTCAGGCGACTCAGCTTCGCGTTTTGTTGCTGATCAGTTTTTATGACGCGATCACTCGGTGCTTTGGCTTCAGAGGGAAATGGTGGAAATCCAGTTTCAGGAATCAGCTCGTTAAATTACACATATTCGGACTTCGTAAATTATTAACATGGACAGTCGTACTAAAGAGTGAAGGCGAACTAAATTAACTACACGATTATTTCTTTTGCGTATTTATTGTTTATAATCACAGCTGATATTTCATATTAGGTTAGTAGCAATACGGACATGCGTCACTTAACGACAGGGATACGTTCTGAGAAATGCGTCGTTAGGCGATTTCGTCATTGAGCGAAAGTCTTAGAATGTACTTATACGAACGTAGATAGTACAGTATCCCTACTACACACCTAGGCTACATAGTATAGCCTATTGCTGCTAGGCTACAAACCTGTACAGCATGTTACTGTACTGAATACTGTAGGCGATTGTATCACAATGGTATTACAATAGTGTATTATAATATATCATAATCTTTTGGAACCACCACCGTATACGCGGTCTGTCGTTGACCGAAAAGTCGTTATGTAGCGCATGACTGTACACGTGCGTAGGTGCATCAAAATACGCTTATGAAAGTGATGGTGTAAGCTCATAGATCGAACTGTATCCCACATTTCGAAGTACGCAAATCACACTGATATCAAAATTTGGTTTCTTTGTGTGCGTGACAGATGCAGCCCTACGAGGTTTGTCCCAAAAGTAATTAGAATGATTTTTTTGCGCAGCGCAGAAGGGCTAGTTAAGGAAAGTGGTGGTCGGGGCAGATGGAGGGGGAACCCAGGTATAAATTTTGACCTTCCTCAGTTGGGTCCGCACCTTTGTGGCAGTCGGTACGTTAGCAAAGTGCTTAGCAATTCTTGTGTCTTGTCACGAGCGAAAATGCAGAGGAGTCTGGAGCAGCGTTACGCGATTGAGTTCTGCGCAAAACTCGGAAAATCTGGTCCCGAAACGTTGCAGTTATTGAGGACAGCTTATGGGGATGCTGTTTTGTCTTCAGGTGGCACAAGGCGTTCAAGGACGGAAGGGAGAGCGTTGAGGACGAACAGCGCGCAGGGCGTCCTTCAGCTTCAAGAAATAAGAACAACGTGGCTCGTGTGAAGGCTGTTCTGGATAGGGACCGACCTTTGAATGTGCGGTTAATCGCAGAGGAGGTAGGACTACCGAAAACGGACGTCCACCGAATAATTACGGAAGATCTGCACATAAGAAAAATTTGTGCGAAACTGGTCCCGAAGAATCGCACAATGTGTGGGAATTTTTGGCTCAAAATAATATCACAACGCTTCCCCACCCACCGTACAGCCCTGACTTGGCTCCGTGCTTTTTCTTTCTATTCCCCAAGCTCAAAACCCACCTCAAAGGACATTATTTTTGGACAGCTGAAAACGTCCAGGCAGATGCGACGAGGGCTTTGAACAACATCTCAAGTGAAGACTTCTTCCACTGTTATGAGTAGTGGCAGCAACGCTGGAATCGCTGTATTCGATCACAATGAGCCTATTTTGAAGAGAACAAACTGTAATTGCATGTATGTTCAATAAATTGTTTTTAAATCATTCTCATTACTTTTGGGACAGACCTCGTATGTATAAGGGCCTATTATAAACACAGGGTACGTAAAATTCCCTGAGTGGAGTTCATCTCTACGCTGAACTGCTGGCCGGCAGTCTCGGCTACCCGCCTATAAACATTTCCCTAACTGTATTGCATCATCTTGTAGGAGAAGACGCATGTTAGTGGTTGTTGTTGCGGACGTACGCTTACAAATGGTTACGCGAACGCGCCTCGATATTACGTTCATGGTACATTTCCTATCTTGTTAAACATGACATTTACAATTTTAAAATTGCGCGTCCCGCTCTGTGTTGTGTTAGAAAGGAGTAAATAAGGCAAATGACATCGAACACGGCATCTTTTCATAAAATAGCAACACAGCTACGTGTTTCGACATCGCGAGGTCATCATCAAGCTAGCTTTAGAATATTTTGAAAGAAATACACAAACTGAGTTACTGGAAATGAGATATCACTTCTTACACAGTATGTTGAAAAATCTCTTCTTTGTAACACATTCAAAGGTTTAATGTACATAAAAGATAAAAAAAGGAGTCATACAAAATTGTTAAAAATTAGTGACACCTGCCACCACTAAATTTTAACAATTTTACAATTCATTTTTATTTTTATCCACATTTAAAATTGGAATGTGTAGTGCTTTCCTACCTAAATCATGGCTCGACTTCCATCAAGTTTTCCCGGGAAAAGACACTAGAACATTTGGTAGAATTTCGCCGCCACCAGCCAAAGAGATTTGGCAAATCTAATTATAGCAAGGACTCAAGGATTCATAAACAATCGTTTGATTCAATCCCAATTTTGACAGAAGTAAAAAATATATATTCTATTTTATAAAACTAAATATTATGTAACAATAACTAACAAAATAATAGTTACAAACTTAATCAATCAAACTCTGCCAAAGTGTAATATAAGTTACTTAAATAATTAACTTGCTTTTCTCTCTTTCTCTCTCTCTCTCTCTCTCTATATATATATATATATATAAATCAAAACGCGTAAATTTTGGAACAAAATCTAAATATAATTGCCGAACTACTCAACTCGAAATAAAGTGAATTTTGAATACCAGTCAATATGCCTTACCTTGAATAAACCGCAGACGGTACAGCATCGTAGTATCGTTAAAATAATCTTTGTAATAATTGTATTCAATCACTATAATTCTTCAATCGTACATACGTGACGGCCGACAACTAATCTCTTAGCGAGTGAGGGCGTTTACCGGGTCGCGCTAAGCTTTATAGAGAAGAGCTGACAAGTGGTGCATTCCTAAAGGTGTAGTGATCTGATCAAGTCACTGCCGGGTTCAAGCTGATTGGTACTGCTGACTTTAGCGGTTTTGACTGAACGACTTCTTCCTAAATTCAAAGTATTAAAATTCCTTAGTTTCTATTTAGTATGTAAATTTGACATGCATTACAAATGTATTAAAAAGAAAAGCAGAGATTGTGAACAGAATATGTTAAGAAATGAAATCTCACTTGCAGTAAGTAAAATGTATGTATTCCTTTTAAAATATTATAAGGTTGGCCTGAATATTACCTCGCGGTGTCGAAGCATGTAGCTGTAATATTTTATAAAATGTTGTTGTGTTCTATGGTCATTTGTTTCTTTCTTATGACATTTACACTCAAAATTACTAACACTAAACGGAATATCCAATAAAAACACAATATCATGACCAGCACATCTGCTACGCCCATTACAGAACCATTACACTGTGTGAGTCACATATGATGTAACGACTCACACACACACACACACGCACGCATAATCCACATATAATTTGTTGCCGCTTGCTTTCCATTATGTAACACGGCTCCATGCCAGTAAGGGGGGTCCCCACGATCACAAGCACATTGCAATATATAGCCCCACACGGTAGGCCTACTCCTGGAGCAAGTGCTGGGAGTGAGAAGATGGAAAGAGTTGGTGGCAGATAGGAAAAAATTAAAGGACATTGTTCGACAGACCAAAGCCCACAGTGGGCTGTAGTGCCAATGGAAGAAGAAGAAGAGGAAGTGGAAATTGCATCTCTGCTTATTAGTTAATATACCAAAGGGACAACTTAGCTAAATACTTTTGAATCTGATGTTTTACATCCCGAAGTGTTTATAGAATGCAATGCATAAAATATGTCAGTCAAACACAACAATACTAAATTACAAAACATATCATTTGACAGAAGGGCTACATGTTTCGACTCTCACTGAGTCATCCTCAGATCCTCATGATACAGATCCATACAAAGAATGTACTATGCACTGTGGGATCCCCAAAGCTCACAATATCTGTAGTGAATGATAATGAGAGTGAATTTTATTGTAAGCGTTGGGGATCCCTCAATGCATAGTGCATTCTTTGTATGGATCTGTATCGTAAGGGCCCGAAGATGACTCAGTGAGAGTCGAAACATGTAGCCTTGCTGTCACATATGTTTTGTAATTTAATATTACTGCATTTGACTGACATATTTTATCCACTGTATTACCTATATTCGCCTACAAGTAACAGGTTCAGGACTGGCGGTATAAATGACTCTGCTTACCTGCTTACGTAGGTTGAAGCAAAGCTACAGAAGCAAGTGTTAGGAACTTTCTATACACCACCTCGTGAAACCATTCTGAAACGTGTTCACAAGGCATAACCAATATATTTTTCTGGGGCAGCTCGTCTTAAGTCCTTGAACGTACAGGGGTAGCTGTAAGTTTCTGAAACTTTTGGATTAACCCTTTAAACGCCGGGTTAAATCCAATCTGCCATCTGCTGGCATTATTAGGAGCTCACCATATTCTCCACGTTAGCAGGGTAAGGGTTACAAATTCCGAATTTTCCCTAAACTGTATTCATGTTTTTTTCAAATAAAAAAACACTACGATTCTAGGCAGCATTAACAAATCTATCGTTGTAATGGAGATGCAGTGTGTTGTTTTGAGGCAAAAACGAATTTTTTTTTTAAATGTTGTCTTGATCAATTTCGGAGGTTCGAATGGGTTACAATTGTTAAGAATCCCGAAATTCCAGCTGTGAAAACCAACAGCCCATCGGGTAGAATGAAAAGTAGTGTTTATTTTGCCGGTACTGTACGCCGCCCAAACTAATGAGTGTGCCCAGTTAAAAGGGGATGAGGGGGGGGGGCGGAGGAGGAAAGATCCGTTACAACGAATGGGCCATCTACAATTCTTCTAAGTGGGGAAAGGACGATAAAGTGCGTTGCTGCAAGAGACACAAAAAGGGAAGTACCACTAAACAGTTCCGAACGTATCTCCTTATGACAACACAGCAACAGTGACGGATGAGCTGCTCTCCTGCGACGATTTATATAGAATGCTAACGACCGAGTTATACAAAGCATTAGTTTCGCTAGTTTTGTGTAAGTGCGACATGCAGCTGCTTTGGCAGGAGAACTTGAACGTCAGCTTACGGGCATTTGAAAACAAAAATGCTCAAAACTCCCTCTGGCCCAGGAACAAGTAAAATAATTTGATGTTATCACACAAAGATTAACTTCCGAACGTCACAGACACCTCATGCTGTTTGTTTATGGCGCCCACCAGTGGGCCATGGCTTCCTCATACACGAGGTTTCTAGATCACGACGGACCACAGTCGGTAGGACTCCTCTGGACGAGTGATCAGCCCGTCGCACAGGCCTCTACCTGACAGCACACAACACTCACAACAGACAGACATCCATGCCCCGGTGGGATTCGAACTCACAATCTTAGCAGGCGAGCGACCGCAGACCTACGCCTTAGACCGCGCGGCCACCGGGACCGGCACCTCATGCTGTTAACGGCAGTAAAATCTACGATGCCAAGATAGGCCGGACATGTAGTTTGCATTTGACAAACGAGCTGTGTGAACGGAATTTTGGGGTAAGTCCGTATGAACGATCGAGATAGAAACGCAACATTAAAAAGGGCACAAACCCAGTTTATAAACAACAAATTTCAAATATTAAAAATAGAAAACACTCCTATATGTTTCGGCTAGTTTCTTTACCCATCGTCATAAAAGGTAAAAAGGTAAAGTGCACCCTTGTACAGGCACTGAGGCTCTGTACAGGCCGTACGACCCATAGGGAGAGAAGAGGTATAGCTCTACTCTTTCTTGACTACGGCACTAGAAGGTCAGCGTCACGCCCCGGCCGCTCTTTACCCCCGTGAAAGACCCGGTACCCGTTGTACAGGAGGCTGGGTGGTCTCCAGGGCCGGTCTGGACACGTGAGGAGAATCCCGCCCCCCACCGGAATTCGATCCCCGGACCGTCCAGCCCGTAGCCAGTCGCTATACCGACTGCTGGTAATATATATATATATATATATATATATTACCATCTACATATCGGCAGCAGACCCTTATAACTTCCATGTACGGTGGTACATAAATTGTGTTCATATTTTACTGAAGACTGATTGAAATCTTCTGAATCCACATTTCTTCTGATGAAATCGAATGGTAAATCCTGTACAGTGCCACTGTGCTTGTGCCATGAAAGACCAGTCTGTGTTCAACTGCACGAAAGATGTACTGTACAATATAGAGCTTAGTAAAATGAGTCTTTGTGACACAGATATTGAAGATAGTGTGCATAGCCAATGACGGGATTACGTACAGGCAGTGCTGAGCATTTGGTTTCGGCAACCACACATTCAGTCAGTCCGTTAATTACAAATCGGCTAAAAATTGTGTGTGTTGCAGATCGGTTGTAACGAATACCATCGACGTACATCAATAATCGGGCAAACGAAGCTACAATGTACCTGGATGAGATCACTTGGCTCAGTCATGTAACACCTGTCTTTGGACCCTTAGGACGAGTAGATGTATAGCTCTACTCTTTCTAGTACCTCGGCACTAGATGGGGTGGGGGGTCAGCCCCACGCCTCGGCCGCCTCTACCCCCAGGAAAGACCCGGTACATATTGTACAGGAGGCTGGGTGGGCCCCACGGCCGGTCTGGACGGCCGGAAAATCTCCCCCCCCCCCCGGGATTCGATCCCGGACCGTCCAGTCCGTAGTCAGTCATTATACTGACTGAACTGCAGTGTATCTTTTTCAATACGCTAAAGGCAGGAAGGCATCGATTTAACGTGGACCAGAGTCAGAAAAAAAGGGAGAGGAAAGCCTTTTGAAACTACGTGTTTAAAATGAATATTGAACAATCAGGACCGGAAGGTGCGAACAGGATTTATGTAACCCAAGACAGGGACCAGCTGTGGACTTTTGTGAATGCGGTAATGAACCTTCGAGTTACATATAAATGCGGGGAACTTCTTCAGTATCTCAGGAGCTGTTTTCTTGTCAAACAGTACTCTGCCACATGGAGTCTGTCTGTAAATTACATGCGTGGATGTATTTGGAGGGAGGAGGCGGCAGAGTCCAAGGGGCGGCAAAATAAAAACTGTGGTTTTGTGCTTTTAAAAAAAATTAAAATAATAAGGCACAATAAAAGCAAATTCAACAAATAATTATGATTTTTAAGGCTAATAACTTCTGTGATTACTCGCACCGGGCGAATAAAAAAATAAGAACCGAGCTATGTCGATTTAATATTATCCAGTCCGTTTATACATAACTAAAATACGTCGGCTTTCGTAACATCCCGGCTGTGTCACTGCTTGTACTGTCTCCTCTGTCGACAGAAAGGCAGACATTATTAGAGCAGGAAACTACACACAAAATGCCAGAAACACGATTCGTACAATACAGCAAGCAGCTCGGAACGGACAGACAGCATGTACTGGGGGCATGCAGCACGTATGCGGGACTGGAGGGGTGCATATAGGGTTTTTGTAGGGGAACCTGAGGGAAAGAGACAACTTGGAAGACCCAGGCGTAGATGGGCGGACAATATTAAGATGGTTCTTCAGCAAGTGGGATGTGGGGGGGGGGGGGCACGGAATGGATCGAGCTGGTTCAGGATAGGGACAGGCGGGGGGGGGCTCTTGTAAACGCGGTAATGAACGTTCGGGTTCCATAAAATGCGGGGAATTTCTTGACTAGCTGCAAACCGGTTAGCTTCTCACTAAGGACTCTGCTCTGTGGAGAAGGTACTGGGCAAATAACACACGACTGGAAGGTGAAAGAAAAATACACAAATCTAAGTGCCAGAACACACGAATCTATTATTGGTGTCATTAACACTTTATAGCGTTACCTGAAGATATACTTCGCATTCGAGAAGCACTGGCTCAATCTTTGGGCTCACTGCGCAGTTTTAATAACAATAATAATAATAATAATAATAATAATAATATTGATTAACTGCAATTGGGTTGTCACCCGGTGGCAGTGGTTATTTTATATGTATGCAAAACATGAAATCGGTTACTTACTTTCTTTCTCCATGATGCAGAGTCTTTCTTGAGAAGCTAACTGGTTTGCAGCTAGTCAAGAAATTCCCCGCATTTCACGGAACCCGAAGGTTCATTACCGCACTCACAAGCGTCCACCACCTGTCCCTATCCTGGGCCAGCCTAATCCAGTCCATATACCCACATCCCACCTCCTGGAGATCCATCCTAATATTATCCACCCATCTATGCCTAGGTCTCCCCAGTGGTCTCTTTCCCTCCGGTTTCCCCACCAAGACCCTATACAC
>Ga0131853_10027070_pt1 | contig 10303 bp, 13 predicted proteins | sample TergutLab28metaG_FD_92764 | JGI IMG/M metagenome (GOLD analysis project Ga0131853, IMG submission 92764) | Labiotermes labralis P1 segment gut microbial communities from Petit-Saut dam, French Guiana - Lab288 P1 (version 2) (version 2) | ecosystem: Host-associated > Arthropoda: Insects >... | reverse complement strand
CGAAAATGGCATTCAAATTCCAGGCGTGGTCGTAACTGGACCAACAGCAGATTTGCTTGCACTTCGTGATGAGCCATGGATTTTACAGATACACGTCAACGATGTGACCTTTCTAAATTGGACGTCTGTTTTAGAAGACTAAGCATGGGTGTGCTTAGTCTTTTTATGATCTCAAATAATTGGATTCTGCTTGTTGCCAGTTAATGACGTTCCACCAGCTATCAATGTAGTCAGCACGACGATTTTGATTTTTAAGATAATAAGCATGCTCCCATACGTCAAGAATGATAATTGGTGTAAGGCTAAATGGGATTTGTGTTTCTTGATTAGCAAGTTTTATGATACCAAGTGTACCGGTGTGGTCTGCCACTAATAATGCCCAGCCGGATCCAAAGACTTCCAATCCGATTCTTTTTACTTCTTGTTTGAATTGTTGAATGGAGCCAAAGGTAGAGGCGATGGCTTTAAATAGAGGGCCAGACGTTGGCGGTTGGCTATTAGGAGATAGTTGCTGGAAGAATAGGTTGTGGTTATACACACCACCACCATTGTTTTTGACGGCGGTTTGGATGGTGTTAGGCAAGGCGTCGATGTGATATAGAAGTCTTTCAAGTGGCCAGTGGTGGAGTTCTGGGTAGTGTTCTAGGGCATGGTTTAGGTTAGTTATATACGTAGCTAGATGTTTATCGTGATGAATTTCCATTGTTTTCGTATCGATGTAGGGTTCTAAGGCATGGTATGAATAGGGTAGTGGCTGTAGTTTAAAGGGATAAGTTTCTAACATTATGAATCACTCCTTAAATTCTGTTCTATCTCTACATTGTATTCTTTTACTGATACGAGTAACAATTGTTTTTAAGGGCTTATTTGTGCTATAATGTCGATAACCATTAGAAAGAAAGTAGGTTATTGATATGGCAGTGATGAACGTAACAGAAGAAAATTTCAAAGCAGAAACGAGTGAAGGTTTAGTATTAGTTGATTTTTATGCAGATTGGTGTGGACCTTGCAAAATGTTGTTACCGGTTTTAGATGAATTAGCAAGCGAAATGAAGGATGCCAAAATCGTTAAAGTGAACGTTGACAATGCAAAAGAGCTGGCAGCCGAGTATAAAGTAACATCCATTCCAAACTTGACCCTCCTTAAAGACGGAGAAGTGGTTCATCAAGAACTGGGATTTAAGCCGAAAGAATTATTAGTGGCTTTAATCGATAGCCATCGATAAATTTCAAAGTAGAGCTAGCATTGCACCCTAAATTTGTGCGGCTAGCTTTTTATGTGTTTGGAAGCTAGCGTTGTATTTTAAATAAGTGAAAGGTATAATGAAGACAGAGGTGACTTTTATCTACTACTTTTTGAGGAGTGATGTAACATGAAGTTTATTGAGAATCGACCATCGGAAGGACAAGGACCACACTACACACCGGGCGTTGTTTCGGGGAATTTATTGTTTGTTTCTGGTCAACTTTCCATTGATCCAGTGACACGAGAAATACCTAAGACCATCGGTGAAGAGGCTGCCTTGGCTTTAAAAAACCTCGACAATGTCTTAAAGGTTGCGGGTCTTAGTAAAAATAAGGTGGTTAGCTGTCGCGTTTATGTGACTAGCATCGACTACTGGGACGAAGTGGATGCCGTGTATGCAAAATACTTTGGTGAACACAGACCGGCAAGGGCCATTGTACCAGTACTGCCACTGCATTTCGGTTGTAACATCGAAATCGAGGCAGTTGCTGAACTTACTTAACTTTAGGAGGAAAGAGAGATGGAATTTTCGTGTAGTGCTTGTCAGAACACCTACGATTTTAACCTGCCAAAATGGCGGTGCGATTGTGGGGCTTATTTAAAGTTAGAGTACGATGTGGCCTTTAAAAAAGAAGACATCGTTTCTCATCGTTATAGCATGTGGCGGTATGAAAAAGCCTATCCGTTACCTTTTGATGAAATTAGCGCGACGTTTGATGAAGGGTTAACCCCTTTAGTGAAGTTGGATTGGAACGGTCTTAACCTTCATGTAAAAATGGATACCATGATGCCCAGTGCTTCCTTTAAGGATCGAGGCATGGTGATGACGGTCAATTATTTAAAGAATCGAGGGGTGACACACATGACAGAGGATTCTTCGGGTAATGCCGCTTCTTCCATTGCGTCATATTGTGGCCTTGCTGGTGTCTCATGTACGGTGTACGTTCCAGCAGGTAATTCATCCGGAAAAATTTTGCAAACGAAAGCTTACGGTGCCAGCGTCCATCCCATTTCAGGAAGTCGAGAAGATGTGGAAGTAGCTGCTCAAGAACACGATACGTCTTACGCAGGGCATAATTGGCATCCGATGTTTGAAGTCGGTTGTAAGAGTGTGGCCTATGAGATTTGGGAACAAAATGGTTTTGATGTGCCGGACGTTGTCCTTGCTCCTTGTGGTGGCGGAGCTTTGGTCCTTGGCCTTTACAAAGGATTTAGAGACTTATTAAACAATAGACAAATAACAAAATTACCAAGGATTTACGGCGTTCAGCCTGAAGCGTGCAATCCGATTTATCGGGCATTTCATGGCATCGAAGAAGAATTTATTCCAGGGTCAACCATTGCTGAAGGAACGTCCATCGCTCAGCCCATTAAGTTGAAAGAAATCGTGGCTGCTGTGAGAGCAAGTGGGGGTCAAATGGTTTCCGTTACCGATGAGCAAATCCTGGCAGCCTTACCACAGGTGTGGCACAAAGGGATCTACATTGAGCCAACCTCTGCTACTGCTTTTGCCGCCGCCATCAAGCTAAAAGAAGCTGGTGAAATAGCAGCCGATGACAAGGTCGTGATCGTTGCTTCAGGGAATGGCCTAAAAGCAACCGATACGATTAAAAAACTTTTGTAGTATCGCACGGTTAACGGATGGCTGACTTTTTTACATTATTACACTTGGTCTGAGTAAATGTCCCCACTTTAAGCCATGATATGGTTGTAGTATGAGATGTTCTATTTCATTGAGGCGATTGTATTTGACAATTTGCTACAGTTTATGCTAGGATATCATGTATTTTACTTTTAATATTAGGCTTAGGAGTTGGAAATCATGTCGAAAATTGCTATTGTTACAGATTCTACGGCTTGCTTACACGGAGAGATAGCAGAAAAGTATAACATTTACATCAGTCATTTAATGATTATTTTTGGGAACGATTCTTATCAAGAATTTAAAGATGTTTCACCGAGTAAATTCGTTGAATTATTGAATGAACACGACGAACTACCTTCAACGTCACAGCCTGCGATTGGTGTAACGGCCGAACTTTATGAAAAAATATTTGCTGAAGGCTACGATGAAATCATCCATTTAACGATTTCAAGTGCTTTAAGTGGTACTTATGCCTCTGCTATGAGCGCTGCTGAGATGGTCAATAACGAAAAAATTCATCTTTTTGATACAAAAGCTCTTGCTTATCAGCAAGGTTCTTTAGCGATCGAAGCTGCCGAAATGGCTCAAGCTGGAAAATCAGTTGATGAAATTTTAGCTAGAATGGCGCAATTACAAGAAGGCTGGTTTCAAGCGGCGGTTATTGATGATTTAACCAACCTTAAAAAAGGCGGTCGTATTTCCTCCTTTTCTGCTTCTTTAGGAAGCATGTTACAGGTAAAGCCGGTTATTGGTGTGCGACCTAATGGGATGTTAGAGCCGACTGGGAAAGTTAGAACCTTTAAAAAAGCACTTAAATTTTTAGTTGATAAGGCTAAAGAGGCTAATCTTGATCCTGAGAAAGATGAGATCGGCATTTTGCATATGGAAAATCCTGAAGCTGCTGCTCAAATAAAAGCCGGCGTTTTAGAAATCTATCCCAACATTAAAATTGTAGAACTTCCTCTGTCTTTAGTTGTCGCAGTTCATGCTGGCCCAGGTGCTGCTTCCATAGGTTGGGTTAGAAAATCAAATTAGAATAGAAAATAAAATCGACTTCAATGTTGCGAAGTCGATTTTATTTTGGGATAAACGATTGTTTTCCTATTTCACTTTCTAATTTTTCAAGTCGTTGGTTTAATGTTTTAATTTGTTCGCGCAGAGAACGTTCTACGCCAATCTCTCTTCCTGCTTCACCTACGATGGTTGCGCCAGGAGGGACATCCTTTATTACCACTGCTCCTGCTCCGATTTTAGCGCCTTTTCCAATGGTAATTGGGCCAAGTATGGTAGCATTGGCACCGAGGATGACATAATCACCAACAGTAGGGTGGCGTTTGCCACTATCTTTTCCTGTTCCTCCTAAAGTTACACCATGAAAAATGACAACCTTCTCTCCTACGACTGCTGTTTCACCAATGACGACGCCAGCACCGTGATCGATAAAAACTTCATCACTGAGGGTGGCGCCTGGATGAATTTCAATGAGTGTAAGAAAACGCGTGAGCTGTGAAAGCAATCGAGCTAAAAAGTAAAGTCGCCACTGGAAAAGTTTATGAATGACTTTATGGCAAGCGACTGCCCAAAAACCTTGATATAAGAAAACTTCAGCTGTCGAACGAACCGAGGGATCGTTCTGTTTGATCATTTTAACTAATTTAGTTAAGCCCATGGGGATCAATCCTTTACATTTAGTAAAACTACGTGTTTATGAACATAGCGGTTGATAAGTACCTTTCGCCAGTATCCGGTAAAATAATGACGATGTTTTTACCGTTGGATTCAGGGCGCTTAGCAACTTGGATGGCGGCCCAGACGGCTGCTCCTGATGAGATGCCTGCTAGCAGTCCTTCTGTTTTTGCTAGATCACGTCCTACTTCGAAGGCGTCTTCATTTGTAACGGTGATAATTTCGTCGTAGATGTTTGTGTCTAACGTATCGGGAACAAACCCTGCTCCGATCCCTTGTATTTTATGAGGACCAGGTGTGCCTTGTGATAAAACAGGTGAATCGGTTGGTTCAACTGCAACAACATGGAGGTCAGGATTTTTCTCTTTTAAATAAGCACCAGCACCCGAAATCGTGCCACCTGTACCGACACCAGCAATTAACACGTCAATTTGACCAGCCATATCTTCCCAAATTTCAGGACCGGTTGTTTTTCTGTGAATTTCAGGGTTGGCTGGGTTAGCAAACTGACTAGGCATAAAGGCATTCTCTGTTTCAGAAACTAATTCTTCTGCTTTTTCAATGGCGCCTTTCATTCCTTTTGCGCCGTCTGTTAACACAAGTTGGGCGCCGTAAATTTTTAATAAGTTGCGTCGCTCAATGCTCATCGTGTCAGGCATGGTCAGTGTTATTTGATAGCCTCGTGCAGCAGCAACCGATGCTAATCCAATGCCTGTATTACCACTGGTCGGTTCGATAATGACCATTCCTTTTTTGAGCAAACCTTTTTGCTCGGCATCGTCAATCATAGCTAAAGCAATTCGATCCTTAACACTACCAGCTGGATTAGCACCTTCAAGCTTCCCGATTAAGTTGACCGATAAATTATATTTTTTTGCGGTATTTCTCAGCTCTAAAAGAGGCGTTTTTCCGATTAAATCTGTTAAGTTTTTGTGTACTTTCATTTTACTTACCTTCCTTCTTTGATTAACACTTGTTAAATACATCTCTTATCGTTAACATCATGCTTTCATTATATTCTTTCGTTCTTCAACTGGGAAGTACGCACTTTTAGGTGGCTAAGTTTCATAAAGGGTACTATTGAGTGTTCACTTGTGTTAGAATTAAACTTAAGATGGAGGCGATCGGATGTTAAGTGATGTTTCGAAACAATTAGAGCACTATAGAATTCAATGGCACTTGTCTGATTTTAAGCAGATGACCTATGATTCGATAAATGTTTTATTCACCTGTCTCTCTGCCGATCATGGTCCATCGATATTGAAGATTGGTTATAATGCTACAGAGTCAGAACGGGAATGCAATGTCTTAAAAACCTATCAAAAAATGCTATTTTGCAAGGTATACGAAGCTGATTTAGAGAATGGTGTGATGCTTCTTGAAAAAATTGTACCTGGAACTACACTACGAAAGGAATCTTGCTTGGATCGACGACTTGATGTTTTTTGCCAGGCGTTTGAGGGGTTGCATGTGAAATCTCGAAATGGCGGTGTTTATCCGACCTATTTAGAGTTAGTAGACAAAGCAGTAGCCTACATGAAGCAGTGTAAGCATGATGAAGAATTATACGATTGCATCTTGCGTGCCAAACAGCTGTGTCGTGAGCTTTCCGTGCATTATTCACAGAAACTCCTCCTCCATGGTGACTTGCACCACGATAACATGTTGTTAGATCGTGGTGGCACATACCGCATCATTGATCCAAAAGGCGTGATCGGTGACCCTGTCTTTGATGTAATGCGCTTTATTATTAATGAATTTGACGAGACGTTAGATGCCACATTTGATAAAAAGTTCAATCGGATTATCGAGGTGATTTCGGAAAAATTAAGGATTCCAAAAGGGGATCTGTATCAGCTTGTTTACATTGAAATGTGCTTAACACAGTCTTGGCATCTGGAAGATGGGAAAGAGCCAGATATGGGGAAGGTCCGTTATATGGATAAAAGACTTGATAGCATGGAAGGGTTTGAGTTAGTCGGGAAAGGGGCAACCGCAGAAGTCTATCGCGATGGTGAAAAGGCAGTTAAGGTGTATCGGAACGCTGATTTTGACGACGTTAAAAATGAATTTAGGAAGCAAAAGCTTGTCTATGAGAAAGGTCTTCCTGTTCCAGAGGTATACGATATACGGACGTTATATGAGCACTCGGTTCGGTTAGAGATGGCATACATTGAAGCACGTCCTTTTATTGTACCTAACATGAAGCGAACCGACTTGATGAAGCAGATGGAAGTGTTAGTTAGGCTTCAATGTGACGTTCACGTTCACAAGGTTGACCCCTATATTTTACCTGAGCAAACGCGGATTTTGGCAGAGAGAATAAAACAATCCAATTTAGATTCTATGGTGAAAGATCGTTTGCTAGTTGAGCTTTCAACACTAGATTGTGGATCGAGCTGTCTTTGTCATGGAGACTTTCATCCTTTAAACGTTCTTTACGATGGCAATTCCCATTGGATCATTGACTGGGTCGATGCCACATCAGGTGATCCATTAGCTGATGCGTGCCGGACTTATTTATTGCTTCAAGAGTACGCTTCTGAGTTAGCAGAAATGTATTTGCATGCGTTTTGTGAGATGGCTAATTATGAGAAGGATGAGATTTTGGCCTGGTTACCGATTGTGGCTGCTGCACGTTTAAGTGAGCAGATCAGTGATCAAACAAGCGTAGGTTTGCAACGTGTCATACAGGATTGGTACAACGCTGGCAAATAGAGAGGTGAGGTTATGGAACAGGTAAAAGCGAAAACCATCGTCACACGGACAAAGAACGATTGGTGGTTTGGTACCAATTACGGCATGAACATCTACCGAGGTTGCTCTTTTGGTTGTATTTATTGCGACAGCCGAAGCAATTGCTACCGTGTGGAAGACTTTGGTCGGGTGCGGGTCAAAGGGGAGGCTTTGCGAATCATTCGCGACGATTTAAGACGGAAGAAAAACAAAGGTGTCATCCATACCGGGGCCATGTCAGATCCTTATACACCAGCGGAGAAGTCACTAAAAGTGATGCGACACGCTTTAGAGTTGATCAATGCTTACCGATTTGGTGTCGCCATTGCAACGAAGAACACCTTAGTAACACGGGACATTGATGTTCTGCAGGATATTTCAAAACGTGCACCAGTGACGGTCAGTCTAACGATCACCACAGCAGACGACGACCTCGCTAAGAAAATTGAACCCTATTCACCATCAAGTAGTGAGCGGTTCGCTGCTCTAAAAGAACTAGCCGACGCAGGTCTCTTTTGTGGCGTATTGATGATGCCGATTTTACCCTTTATCAACGACACCGAAGAAAACGTCTTACAAATTGTAAGGCTAGCATCTGAAGCGGGAGCAAAATACGTTTACGGACATATGGGATTAACCTTAAGGGAAGGGCAAAGAGAATTCTTTTACGACCACCTGGACCAAAATTTCCCTGGTCTGAAGGAAAAATACATGACAAATTATGGGAACAAATATCAAGCCGATAGCCCCCATTCAAGACGACTATACAACGTGTTTCAAGACGAGTGCAAACGATTGGGATTGCTATATAAAATGGAAGACATTACAGCAGAATATCAAAAAGACGGCTTTTGGGCTCAGCAGTTAAGTTTGTTTTAAGGAGTGAAAGCATGACACCAAAAAAAGTAAATACATTATTAGCAATATGTGGGGGCTTTATGTTTACTTTCTGGGGTCTCGGTTATTTCGTAGATGAAGCTTTTTATGCCCTTGGATTTCTTTCGCTAGTTTTTGCTTTTCCACCGCTGTTTATGGCCAAATGCCCAAAGTGTGGCAAACGATTAAGGCCAAGTAGTAGCAGAACTAGCACGTCCTTTCGTTGCAGAACATGCAAGCAAACGTTTCGTTAGTTGAAATTAACAAAATTGAAGGAGTAAATGAGAGATGAGTGAATTGATATTAATTAAGCCAACAATGGCCTATGGGGAACAAATTTGGAGTTATCGTCAGGTATTTTTAGAGCGAGGGGATAGTTTAGATGGAACCTCTCGTTTAAAGGAAGCGGAAAGCGTTCAATGGTGGTTGGACGACATCGAGCAGAATCGTCATGAAGAAACGGTGATAGAAGGCTTTGTACCTGCCACGTCTTATTTAGCTGTTCGTGAATCTGACGATAAGGTCGTTGGCATGATCCAAGTGAGGCATCGATTAAATGACTTCCTTTTAAATTTTGGTGGTCACATTGGCTATAGCGTTCATCCCAATGAGCGCAAAAAAGGCTATGCGACCCAGATGTTGCGACTAACCTTGGAAAAATATCGTAAGGAGCTGGATTTAACAAAAGTGCTCATTACTTGTGACAAAGCTAATGTTGGATCTTGGAGGGCGATCGAGAAAAACGGTGGTAGGTTAGAAAATGAATACGAAAAAGAAGGAATGACGATTCAGCGTTATTGGATCGCTATTTAAAAAATGAGGTGCTTAACGTGTCACATAAAATCTACAAGATGAGTTTTGCTAGCATTTATCCCCACTACGTGACAAAGGTTGAGAAGAAAGGACGAACAAAAGAAGAATTAGATGAAGTGATTTTTTGGTTGACTGGCTACACAAAAGGCCAGCTGCAACAGGTCATGGACGACAAGATTGATATGGAAGCCTTCTTCGACCGTGCACCTGCTATGAATCCCAATGCCTGCTTAATTACGGGTAAAATTTGTGGCATTACCATCCAGGAGATTGAAGAGCCGTTAATGAAGAACATTCGCTATCTGGATAAGTTGGTGGACGAATTAGCAAAAGGTCGTCCCATGGAGAAGGTTTTAAGAAAGTAGTACGAAGGATAGAAGCGATGAAATCAGTGACCGTTGAATAATAAGGAGTAAAAATCATGAAGCAAAAAATACTTGTCATTGACGACGATAAAGAGCTAGGGCAGTTGATCAAGAAATACGGTGAGAATGCCGGTTATTTCGTTGACACAGCTTATACAGGCTCTGAGGGATTAAACAAGGCATTGGATGAACAATACCACCTGATTATTCTTGATGTGATGTTACCGGTGATAGATGGCTTTGGCATCCTAACAGAAATCCGAAAAAGTAGCCAAGTACCGGTCTTAATGTTGACCGCAAAAGATCGTGAGGACGATAAAGTCAAGGGGCTTTCCATAGGAGCGGACGACTATTTAACCAAGCCATTTAGCATGAACGAACTGATGGCACGTGTTGGAGCTCTTTTAAGGCGCTACATGTTACTTAACCCATCTCTAACTACTCATGAAGCCATTGAGTTGAATGACATGATCATCAACAGCGAAAATAGAACCGTCACAGTAAGCGGGGAAGTCATTGATCTAACGGCAAAAGAATTTGACCTCCTTCATTTTTTAGCGATCCATAAAGGCAAGATTTTTACGAAAAAACAACTTTACTCCCAGGTTTGGCAAGAAGATTACAACTTTGACGACTCTAACATCATGTCGTTCATCAGTAAACTACGGAAAAAAGTCGAACCCAATCCAGCACAACCGATCTATATCCAAACCATCAGAGGTGTCGGCTATCGCATGAATAGGGAGGCAACCTAAATGACCACGCCTATTTTGATCATCACCATACTTTTAATCCTAACTGGTTATTTATCAGTCAAACTCCACAACATCAGAGGAAAAGAAAAACAAATGCTGGATATACTAGAAGACATTCAACAAGGAAATCTTAAAAGGCGACTACTGGCAAATAGTAACGACATGACAGCTGAAATCTGCT
>Ga0131853_10027062_pt1 | contig 10305 bp, 4 predicted proteins | sample TergutLab28metaG_FD_92764 | JGI IMG/M metagenome (GOLD analysis project Ga0131853, IMG submission 92764) | Labiotermes labralis P1 segment gut microbial communities from Petit-Saut dam, French Guiana - Lab288 P1 (version 2) (version 2) | ecosystem: Host-associated > Arthropoda: Insects >... | reverse complement strand
TGTTTCGAGCTTCAGGGAGCTCATCATCAGGAGTTTCACTTTTTTACTGTACAGGCAGCCTCTGGCATACTGTGTAATCTTTTGCTGTATTGCACCCGTTCCCCTACGTGTTCTGTTCCCGGGTGCAATACAGCAAAAGATTACACAGTATGCCAGAGGCTGCCTGTACAGTAAAAAAGTGAAACTCCTTGATGATGAGCTCCCTGAAGCTCGAAACATGTAGAGTGAAGGACGACTAACCCTGAAATAAAGGATATTCCAAAAGTGTCATCTTGTTGGTAATTATCTTGGAACAATTGTAATGATGCACGGAACAATGAATGTAAAATAAATGATAAACATAATTGTTCACTATAACATGTTGTTTTCTGGCAGAAACTATAAAATGGCGGTAGTAGGATTCTTCGAGATTATACGTACGGGTTACAAAAGAAAGCAGTAGCAACCACCACACCGATGCACTCCAACGAAAAAACACATGACAAAATGATCTGCAGTGTCGGTAATCAAGAACAAAACCCCTAAACCGACAAATACAAACAAAAGTAACAGGCAGATCATCTAAGTGTCCGGTAAGAAACGACCAAGAACCTAACACGATGACGTGGACGATTCCAGCGTAAAACAAAGAAAGCAGCAAGACGATCATACTGCGACAGTGTACTAACTTATGACTAACAGAAAAACCACATGAAGATGAAGTGTATCGTATTCAGTTGCACAGTACTGTACTACAGATTTTATGGTGTTAACTGTGTATGACACATGGTTTGTATTTTGTATGGTTTAGATGTGTTACTGTTTGTGTGACCACTCAAAGTTTGTTACGTTTGTTGTAATGTTTATAAAGGCACGAAAATGTCGGAAAGCCCACCTAGGTTTTTTTTTTTGACCCACGGGGCGAGGAATAACAATGGCCGCCCCTGACAGAAATTATGAACTTTAGAAAGCGCCAGAATAATTTATCATATTTTCTTCTATTTCTCTCAATATTTTGAAATTAGTTGAGTGCATGAAATCATTTTTTTTTTTTAATTTCAAGCACATTCATTTTACCGCCCCTTGGGAGTCTGCTGTCTGGGGCGGTCGCACCATTCACACCACTGTAGCTGCGCCAATTTACATATACTCTCATGGATCAGACCCCTCTTGAGCAACTAACAGATCTAGATCTGGTCAAGAAATTCCACGAATTCTATGGAACCTGAAGGTTCATTACCGCATTCACAAGCGCCCTCCACCTATCGTTATCCTGAACCAATGCTATCCAATCCATGCCTCTTCATTTCGCTTCTTGAAGATGCATTTAAATACTATCCTCCCATCTGCGCCTAGTCTTCCAAGTGGTTTCTTTCCATCGGGCCTTCCCACCCGCACCTTGTATACACCTCTCCTGTAAATATACATCTAGCATAACTGTATATTAATCGACAGAACGTATGGTATTTACTTCAAAATACAATATGCCGTAGAAGTATTATATTTATACGCGCAGAACTCATGATATAAATCTCGTCACGGAAGTATAATGAAATGCTTGTTTGTAGGACCGATGTTTGTGAGAAAGGGAAGCAGGGTTTGTGAGTTATGGCCGGAGCCTACTGCTTCCAAACTACGCGCCACAGCCGACCACTGTTTTTTTACGACAGTTCCTAAGTTCCAATCTCGGTAATGACACCGGCTATCATCACTGACGTTTTTCCTGGTTTTTCTCAGTCTATTACGCAACTGCCGGAATAGTATTTCGATTAGGTTACGATCGGTTATTCCAAATTCTTTCCTACCTATATACACCAGTTATCTTACCACCACTGTGTAGTCTGAGGTACTGGTAACGTTGTAAGACAAATTGAAAAACACACTTCCTAGCGGTACAAAACAGTCTGCACCTGTGAATTCAACCCCATTACCACAAAACGCGGGCTCAGTCCCGTTCTAAAACCTTCTACAAAGTAATTTATTATTCTCTATTCTTCTTCCATTTACCCAGGAGTTATCTAAATCACTGTAAATAATACAATCATCAACAAAACTTCGCTTCGCACTGCACTATTTTTCCATTTCTAATTCAAACGTGTCACGGAAGAGAGGAGAGCTGTTGTGCATTCTCCTGGCATCTCCATTCGTCTGTCATGGCAGAATAGCGCCTTGCTCCATCGCTCTCTTGTCAGATCAAGAGTCAAGAGCAGGGTGAAGGGCGGAATGTAGGGTGCTGTACAGAACTGCCCCTGTATGAATTATCAGCTTCCCTTGTACATAGCACCACAACATTGCCGCGAGTGCTGGTGAAGTGAAATCCGACAGGTGCACCGAACAGCTACAGGGTGATCATCGATAATCACCCAAACCGACTGTCTGCAAATTTTGTTTCCAGACAGATTAGTACAGCATTTTTTGGGTCACTGAGCCCTGAAGTCTGGTAAATAGATAACAACGTTTCGGGAAAGTCTACTGTTTTCGCCTTACACACTGACCATGGAGACAAATGTTCCCTCGAAATTTGGCTCCCCAGCCTCCATGTGAATACGGCTTAAAATATCAGAACATCGAAGTCTTGACAGTGTTGTCCACATACATTATGACAGTGGTGTCTTGTCATTGTATGGCACTATGTTTGGACTGCAGCCATTGTTTGATTTAAAATATTAAATGGTTGTGTTCGTGATATATGCTGTGTATCTGACCTCAGGGTAAAACAGGAATGACAGAAGACCAATCTGTTGGGCCCAGTAGACAAATCAAAGTGGTCTACGTAGCGCACATGTAGATAAGTACGTATGCATAGGGCTTCAATCGAGGGTAAGGAGGGAAAACGAATATTTTATGTTGGTAGGCATGTGTGTAACATAATGCCGGTTCCGGTGGCTGCGCGGTCTAAGGCATAGGTCTGCGGCCGCTTGCTAGCTGGGATTGCGGGTTCGAATCCCACCGGGGACGTGGATGTCTTTTGTGGGTATTGTGTGTTGTCAGCTAGAGGTGTCAGCGTAGAATTGGTAACTCCTCCGATGGAGGCCTACCGAATGTGGTGTATGTGTGTTATTGCGTATGATAAGGTTCATAAATAACCCTTAACCCCTACAATGGTTAGGTAGACAGAGACCAGACTAATAAAGAAGAATGTGTAACATAATCAAGTAATAGCATTTGAACTGGTAATGAATCGGGTACACATTTCGAAAATTTCTTCCTTTGTCAATATTGCGAATGGTACAACACCTTAATATTTTCATGTTGCCTGCTTGTGATTTTGAGTTCCTTGCAGGCCAGTTTAGTGAGGCATGAGTAGAGGTGGGGGAGAGATTTGTGAGAGACCAGTCACTGGTAAATTCCGACAAAATAACAAATGATTGGGTTATGCTGTAGTGTTCAAGCTCTTGGAACCATATTTATGAAGCCGGCTGTATGATTAATTACTGAGAACAGAGTAATTTCAGTGAGGAAGAAAGTGGGCCTAATTTATCAGGTATTTTCACTTTGGTTATATCTGACACCTTGAATTTACGAGGTGTCCCATAAGTCCGATATCGCAGGGAATGGGACTAGCTAAGCAAATGTTCAGTCTCTCCTGTTGCTGGCACAGTTGATATTCTGCAGGCTGCATGGCACGCATATTAAAGTCTGGGGTGTGATATCTCTATTAGTAGCGCGGATGTTATCTGTAAGGACATAAAATTGTGCTGGGACGGGTAAGGTACACAAATGATCTTTTTTAAATGAAGCCAACTAGGTGCACACTACTTCTTAGTATATTTATTTCAACTTCTCTACATGTTTCGGGCAACTATGTGCTCATCAGGATAACATACTGTTTCTACACGACACTGGTATTTTTCACTCTGTGTACCAGTGTCGCATAGATACAGTAAGTTCTGCTGATGATGGGCACACAGTTGCCCGAAACATGTAGAGAAGTTGAAATGAATGTACTTAGAAATAGTGTGCACCTAGTTGGCTTCATTTGAAAAAGACTATACAGGGATGAACGGTGAACAAGACATAAAAAATTACACAACTGACTTCAGGTGACCCAGAGGAAAAAAATCTAGGGGCGTCGGCTAAGGCTAGAAACGTGCGGAGGGGCAATTTCTGCCTTTTCCTGAACAGTATGCCTCGTATTCATATCCCCGTTGTGTGTTATTCTACCTGCAACGAAAATAATGTTTCCTAGACCGCACTTACGGGACTCCGGTTTATATAGTTCTATTTACGTGTGACTTATCTAACTACGCTTGCAGTGACTCAAACTTTACAGGGTTGAATGGTAGGATGAGTAATGTTGATACCATGGCAGGAAGTGTTGTGACATGATATGAAATAGTATTCTTATATTTGATAAGCAGGAGTGAGAATAATCACGACAGACGTATCAGAAATGCCTATGTGTGAGTTAGAGATCAGAACTTGGATCTTGATTTTTTTTTGTTTTCTTGGAGGGCCTGAGGATGACCTACTAGGTCGAAACATGTCGCCCTGACATATGTACCATTGTGTATAAAATAAATGTTGCGTTAATGACTGACGTGTAGTATTTTATTTTATTTACTTGGATCTTGAGCTTGCTATTCACGCGGTTATGACATTCAGTTTAACTTCAAAAGTAACAATTGACTGACATTTGCGATTTAATATTTGGGTTTTTGTTTCTGTCTTTCTCAATAAACAAATGGATTTATAGAACAAAATTATGATAAGTGGATATTTTGGAATAGCGTACAATAACTGAACAACTTTAAACGTCACTAAAGGCCAAAATAAAAATTGCATTTACGACCTTAGGAGATGGTTAATTTTGGTGTATGATTGCTACGATTCGAAAGAGAATGTTTTACGGTCCCGTCTGCCTCTCTAACTCTCAAAGATTAAAACACGCAAAATTACAGTTGTATTGTTTTTTTTTGTATGATTGTGAAGCCTGGTATGTGACACGACGGGTTGGATATAGATCAACAAGGTGTTCGAGAGCGAGGTGCTGAGGGTGGTAGCTGGTTCAAAAAAAAAAGAGTAGTAAGAAGTGGATGCAAGAAATTACATAATGAGGCTTTTTGCAATTTGTATTGCTCACAAGATTATTTGGGGTTGAGCTGAAGGAGGGCTAAATGGGTGCGGAATGAGGCATGCATGAGGGGAGGCAAGAAACGCACACAGCGTTTTTGGCGGGTAAACCGGAAGGAAAGAAACCGACTGGGAGACCGAGACGTAGATGGGAGTGGTGTGAGACAGGTTGGTATCGAATGGAAGGTGGGAGAATGTGGATTCGTTTGGTTCGGATGGATGAGTGTTTGGCACTTACGACCATGGTAATGAGCTTTCGGATTGCTGAAATGCACGGAAATTCGTGACTTAACTGTGACACTGCCTGTTGGCTTCTCGTGGGCACCAGTGCTTCACGGAGTTGGTTGAACGTCTTTATTGCAGGATACTATCAGCAAAGAAGGCAGTCACAGTGGCCGCGCCGTCTAAGGCGTGGGTCTGCGGTCGCTCGCTTGCTGAGATTTTGGGCTCGAATCCCACCGGGGCCTGGATATTTGCCTAGTGTGTGTGTTGTTTGTTGTCAGGCGGAGGTTTCTGCGACGAACTGATCACTCGTTCAGAGGAGCCCTACCGACTGTGATGCGTCGTTGAATGTTGTCTAGAAACCTCAAGAATGAGGAGGACATGGCCCGCGTTGGGTCGCAGCGCCATAGGGAAAATCAGCAATGAAGATTATACAAAAATAATTACCTTAATTGAAGAGTGAGTTACAGTTTTGGAAAATGATTAAATTATTTGTAATCGGCTTGTAGTAGTGGCCAGGGGTGAGATAGTTTTTGTTCCTCTAAGTGCTTTTAACGAAGGATTGTAAGAGTGTCGCCCTTTGAGGGGATGACGGTCATAATTGCCGTATTATTATTGTTGTTGTTGTTGTTGTTGTGGTGGTGGTGGTGGTGGTGGTGGTGTGGACGAGTTATGTACAAAATATAGGTATTTTTTAAATGTAATTTTGAACCTGTACTTTTTGACAACATCTCACGCGTCACTCAGAACAACAGCCGGCTCGATTGCTGGGTAATGTCAAATTATGGAACACATGAAAACAGTTCCACAAGTCACACTTTTATTTGTATTTTGCGTGTAATCTGCAGCTTTATGGAGACAGATTTTTGTTACGGAGTCACTAAATGTCACCCCTTGCATCGTAGGCCTATTCTTCAAAAGTTGCCTTTCAGTTGATACGAACTGCAAGTCAAGGACTCTGTGCTATAAAGCTGTGCTCCGGAGATAGATGCCTTGATTCATTCCAGAGATGAGAATGACCTTTTCACAAACGACCTAGTTGCGGGAATTGTTAAAATCCAGTTACTAAATTCTTATGCGTCTAGTAATGCTTCATCAAAACCACCAGCGATGATGTATTTTTACGCTGAATTTCACAGCATAACTCATGTAAAAATCTTTTAGAGTTTTGAAGATTTACTTAATGCCATTGCGGACGTAATGCGAGCCTCCGAATAATGAGGCAGATTTTTAAAGTGAATGAAATTTTTCACGCCACGCATTTTAAGTCTGAAAACCGAACACATGGCCAGTAATGTAGTTTCTGTGTTTACAGGCGCACAAACATGAAAACTGTGTACCAGCTTGTTGGAAGTAGCAAACGTAGTACTGAATTTTTATTCTGATGTTTGGAAATGGGGTAGTGGGCCTACCCTTTTTTATTATGGGACTTTTCTTATCGTAATTAACTCCAAAATATGATTTTCCTTGTAGCCACTCTAGAGCAAAGTCACATTCAGGTGAAGAAAAGACACTTGAAGGGCCCTCCGTTTCCCACATTTTAACGCAAGATATTTAGCAAAAATTCATAAACGCTCGTGCACACACCATTACGAAGGAAGACATCTAGAATCACGTCATACAATATCAGGTGTTCGGTCCAGAAATAACACCCTTTGCCCGATGATGTTTCTCATGAACCGAAACGTGTAACACATTATTTCACAACATTACAATGATGTGCCACACGTTTCGGTTCATTCTTCGTTTGTATTTCAGTATAGTTTAACAAAGCGGGATGAATCAGAACAAAAATATATCAATCTAACAAGTGTTACGCTTTTAAATAAGTAAGGCACTTTCCTTCTTCTTTCAGAGTAATGAAAGCAGAATATTTTTATGTTTAAACTGTGAGTTTTCTATTTTTTGCAGTCTGCATTTCTGCTTCTCTCCCTCGTGTCCACTCTGTAAATTGTGGACTACATTTCTAAGGGAGGTCAGTGTCGTGGCTCCCTTAATTCCACCAGATGTACGAAAGTGTGCAATCCTGTAAATCAAAACTGACTCAGTACAAAAAAACCTTAGCATGCAGCGGCACCGTATCTCTTTTCCAATCTCTTGAGTATTTTTCTTCTCTGTAGTCGTATCACGAATGGGGGGGGTGGGGCTGTAAGTGATAGGCCACCGTCTTTGTGACTCTGTGTATCGCCCACCCTTCTTACCACATTCTTCATCCTCTTTGTGAGAAACCCCCTGAGTGTTGTACCGTCATGTAGCAACACGGTTTGCCTGATACACGTGTTGTACGAAATGCCATTTTTACTTAACGAACAAAAAAAAAATAGAAATTAAAAATCCACTCTTAAACTACGTACCTAGCCTGTCTCGTGACTTTCTTTACTTTTATCATTATAAATTGACATAAAGAGTCAGAGTGTGTTTCATGTAAGTCCTGCTGATACACTGTATTTCTGGTGTGTTGTGTAGTAGTACGTACACACAGTTGATAGGCAGTTCCAACTCGGGAACACCGTACATGTAGAGGTCCGTGAGAAAAGTATTTAGTCTCAAGATGAACGCCTGCTATTTTAAGGGACTTCCCTTTGTGCATTACTGAGGTACATAACAGACGCAAGGCGGGATGGAAACTGCAGTTGCCTATAGTCATGTGGTACGTCACTCACAATTGTTGGTTGTCCCATTTCGCACAGCCAGTTAATATTTTTGCTTCCACAAAATGTGGCTTCTCTTTTGACTGCTAACTTTGTGCATTTACACAGTGTTTGGTTCATCATTATTCCGTAACAACGCGACTGGGGAACCTGCATTAACAAAACAGCCCTCGCCGCTGGTGGGGGCCAGTAACAGGCGTCTAACATCTCCTGAATTTTCGCGGGAAATACGTGATCACCAAACAACTAATGCATGAAAACAAGAGACTAGCCACCTGCGCGGTATTCATCGAGTTATGCTTTGCACCCAACTTTAACGTCTAACAAATATAAGTGGGTGGATAATACCATCGGACCAACAACTGTTTCTTCTGACCCTTTTCCTACATCACAGAGAACACACACTGCATTGTGTGATCCATGGCGAGTCGTTTCCTCTGGCTACCGGACCATCACCTGTTTCTTCTAACTCATTTCGTACCTCATAGAGAACACACTGCATTGTATGATCGATGCCGAGTCGTTTCCTCTGGCTATCGGACTATCACCTGTTTCTTCTAACTCATTTCCTACGTCATAGAGAACGCACACTGCATTGTATGATCGATGCCGAGTCGTTTTCTCTGGCTATCGGACCATCACCTCTTTCTTCTAACTCATTTCCTACGTCATAGAGAACATACACTACATTGTATGGTCCATGCCCTCTGGGCCTTCGTGGCCTGTTGTAGGGTAAGCATTACCTTTACCTTTATGGTGTTGACGATACATAAACATACGAGAAATATGCAATTTTCTGAGTACTTCTAGACCAAGTTCTTTACTTGCGACTGTTCGAGGTTCTGTGTTTTTCTTGTAGAGTGTGTGTTTTCGACCAGTAAATTATCACCAACCTAGACCACAAGATGCTGCCTCCCATTCAGTTTCGTTCCATCCTGGTGTACTTTTGCCTTCGTAATGGCACAACCGAAAGCAGAGCTGAAAAGCAGTGGCCGTAAAACATCTCATTGTATCAGACTATTCTGAATAGGGAAAAGTATTAGGCAAATTTTTGCCCACCTAACTTTATTACAGACTTTATTTATTTTTTAATTAATTCGTTTCATGGGTATACCAAGAAGATACACTCCGTTCCTCGGTAAATAAAATAATTTTTTTATGTAACGTCGCTGGGCACTTAAACACAATTCATATCGGTTAACTGTCTCTGATGGTTAGTGACCATGAGTCCGTATCTGGCTGAAGAAAAAATATCGGCAGGGAGTTTTGCATTTTTAATTTACAGTCAATTTTAATTTAGCTGATTGACAGTCCCGCGTTCAGCTTTTTAATAATAGAATTCGTCCAGCACGAGTACCGCTTCTAGCACGTGAACCGGTTCTGTCGCCGGCAAAATCGACAGCTGTTGGCTATAGACGTGAAATGAAGAGATGCAAAAAGCAGTGCCGTTGTACTATTTTATGTTGACTGCTTTGTAATCGTGGTTGCGTATAATTAGAAGAGTTGACTTCCACGAGGCGTGTTAGTAAATTTGTTGGCAGTTGCATGGGTGACACGGGTGGGGAAATGGTACATATAAAAACGCGTATTCTTATATCTTACATGTATTAAGTACAGTATGAATATTGTTGTGTTGGATTATGTGTAGCTGCTATGTTGTGCTCAGGTTCTTTCGGCATTATTTAACGTAAAATTGTCAGAACTTGTAACCGGCAGTTCGGGTTCGAACCCTCAACATGTCGATTACAAGATTTAATTATTTATTTTGTCTTACGATTCGGGGTAGATGTATACAACGTTTAGCGCTTTAGAAATTTGGTGAGAGAAGTTTGTTTTGGAAGAAGAGCGGTGGCGTGTCGCTTCGAAGCGGTGGGACATGTGACGGTGTTTGTCTGTGAGATACCACGCTAGACCCTTCTTACTGTCGTAATTCGTCCATAGGAAAGTTACGTAATAACGCGCCCCAAGATATTCTTGTTGCAAGCTTGGAGTTGCTGAACTCAAATAAGAGCGTTCCCCCCGCCCATATTAACTAGAGGGCCTATCATGTCCAGTCTCTGGGGCGCCTCCTTTCCGATCTAAGCCATGGTAATCGACCAGGTATACTGTCATGGGTCACCCCAGATAACGAACTGTATCGCATCACTGGATTGGCCCCTCCAAAGAGCTGTAATGGCCGGAGTGTTCAGGTGTGTCTGTCTTACAGAAGAGCATCACGGCGACGTTCGGCATGTTGATGACGATCCAAGTGTTCGAGGGGTTTTTTTTTTACATTCATTGTTCCGTGCATCATTATAATTGTTCCAAAATAATTACCAACAAGATGACACTTATGGACTATCCTTTATTTCAGGGTTAGTCGTCCTTCACTCTACATGTT
>Ga0131853_10027061_pt1 | contig 10305 bp, 3 predicted proteins | sample TergutLab28metaG_FD_92764 | JGI IMG/M metagenome (GOLD analysis project Ga0131853, IMG submission 92764) | Labiotermes labralis P1 segment gut microbial communities from Petit-Saut dam, French Guiana - Lab288 P1 (version 2) (version 2) | ecosystem: Host-associated > Arthropoda: Insects >... | reverse complement strand
TATTATTTAGTTGCTTTAGTTTCAGTCCAGTGTTTCAGTGGTAGATTTTCTTAGCATTGTGGAAATATTTCAGCTGTGGTGCTTGAGATGGCGGATCCCATAGCTGTGTCTTAATGGAGATTATAATACTTTCGACTTGTAAACAGTTCTAAGTAGGATGCTAAAGAGCGTGGTGAACTGTTCTATTGTTTCATTTTACGTATGGTTTAATTTCTTCAATACTTTGGTGATATGTATTGTTGCGCTAATCGGTAAGTTGACATACATGTCTTTAATGTCCAGAGTCATGAGTTTGAACGTTTTCAAATTGTGAGTAGGGTGATATCTTGTGTTACGTGTGTTAAATTGAGTGCTTTGTATGTGTTAGGTGTTTGTAAGATATTCATGATTTTTGGTTACGGAATTTTACTATTCTGAACGTACGTACTTGTGTATTATTAATCATCGGTCCTCGCAAACAGACCGGAAGGCAGCTAGACGCAGTCATGTAAGTTTAATATTACTCGCATCCAATTTATTTCCATTACCTACAGCATAACTTTTGAGGCTAACTTAACTTGACTTTCTTCGAAATTCCCGATGTCTTGCGTGATTACAGGCTTCCGCGGCGGTGGAAATGAGATATTGCTATTTTTTTTTGGAATGTTACGCAGCATTGACTGGTAGGAAAGGCCCGACGTTTCAGGATAACATCGGACCGATATGTTGCCCCGAAACGTCTGTAACTAAATGCAAATCAAAGTTGTATAAAATCCCAAAAATTCAAAACCTCATGTTTTCTTCCTGTTACAGACGTTTCCTCTCTATAAACTTTAGTCCTTCTACAAACTCTGTCTTTATTCCCTGCGACGTCTCCATTTAACAGCTTTTAATTTTTGCGGCTTTCAAATATCTATTAATTTTTCTTGAAGCAAGGGAGGAGCACAACATTACTTTTCTTCTGACTTTCCTCTTTCACACCCCACTGAATTTCCGTCATCTCCAAATGCGACAATTTCGCTCAAGCACGAGTGTTCAAAATGTCAATCAATCAGCCAATCAATCAAGAGATACGCTGCAGCCAGAATTTTCCCCTTGGGAAATTACAGCGATAAAGACGAGCTCATATAATATTGGATGAGATTGGTCTGAGAGAGGCAACCGAGCTTGTGACTTTCCTGCTTCGTATTAGAGAGGTCTTGGCTTCAATTTTAGACACGGGTTGACTGTTCTGTTTGTGACTACTGCAGTTTACTTCAGCTCATAAAGGATACCAGAAACAGCTTAAATCAGGCCACAGATTTTGTCTTCTTCTTTCCTTCCTTCCGAATAGGTATTCGCCAGTCATTGTCAGTGGGAGATAAATGCTAAATACTGAATTCACTAAATAATTAATCACATATCCGAGTCTTTCTCGAATCGCTGAAAATCGTAACTTTTTCCTGAAATTTTCCGCCACTTATGAAGACGCCCTAGAGTAGGTCTGAATGTGGTGAGGGATATAAATATCTCTGACGTTTTGTTACTCACACCTTGCTTGTTCTTATAAACAGTATATTTTGTAACAAATACACTATGTAATACAACACACGTGACATACATAAATTCATACATCTTATGTTTATTGGACCGTGCATCATCTTGATAGTTGAATAAAGAGAGACCAACTTGATGTCACTTGCCTTATTATTTCATTATTTACTGCTCAATATGTTTCGGATGTTAATACATCCATCCTTTGGAGCTTGCGACTTGTTTGATAAGTTTACAGAAACACGCCTTCTCAAACAACCACACACGTCACAACTAAACACTCGCCACTAAATAAGTACGCTAATGCATCAACCTCTATCCTTACAGAGCAATACAACACATGAAATAACTCATCAAATAAGTCGCAGGCTCCTGAGGATGGATGTATTAACATCCGAAACATGTTGAGCAGTAACTAATGAAATAATAAAACAAGTGACATCAAGTTGGTCTCTCTTTATTCAAACTCCTACATGTTTCGGCACCAAGGTGCTATCAGCAGGGAGTCATTACAAAAAGGGTGTACCAGCCAACCTGCCAATATATGTTTGTTCATTCTTGTAACTATACTTAAAACGTTTGATTGCAAAAACACACAAGATTTATTATGATGATGATTATTGTAGTATTCTAGTGACCATATTGTGACACATCAGATTATTGATAATCAACATTACAATCAAGTTTGTGCATTTTAACAATCTTAGCAGATAAAAGGAACCAGATTTTCAAGAAAAAAGACATTAAGACACTTTTGTTCACTGACAACCAAGTTACAGTGGCGGATTCAGCAGATGCGCTACAAATTTCTATATATAAATTGCAGACCTTTACCTTTACCTTTACCTCCAAACGTGGAGTAAAAATTTCATAGAGCAAAACACCAACAGTGACTTCGAAAGGAAGAGAGATCCAGTGAGAAGTAAAATTGAAATAAATTATAATATTATAGAACAAATAAACACTTTCAGTTACCCAGGTTGCTGTATTTCATATCAGTTTGAAAAAGATATTACTGTTTCAGTAACAAATTTCTCCAGATAATGGGAATTATTACCAGAACTTTAAGACCCTCTCAAGCCCAAAAACACACTAGACTGAAAATGTATAACACTTTGGCATTACCTACTTTATTATACATTTGTGAATCTTGGGAAATTAGAGATAACATCAGTAGAAATGCAATTTATGAGAAGAACAGCAAATACATGTGGCAAGGTAGTTTATCAGAAATTAAAATTCACCCAGTTGCATAAAAAATTCAAAATTACAGAAATATATGGATACAACACGTTCGGCGAATGGACAGAGACAGACAGGCACACTTAGTTATGCAATATCAACCATGTGGGAAACGAAGCCAAGGACGTCCCCGGCCCCTTGAAAGACTTCGAAACTGTTAATGGTACTGGAACAGGTCACGAGGCCTAATATCCTGCAGGCTGTGTGATGATGATGATGATGATGATGATGATGATGATGTAAATTATGATGATGATGTATTTAATCAGTCTTATGTATTTTAACAAACAAGTGTTTTAATTATGATTGTAAGAATGACCAAAATATATATTGGCCGGTTGGATTGCACACCTTTGTTTTAATAACTCCCTAATGTGGTACCTCGCTGCCGAAACATGTATGACTTTATATATGTCATTGTGTTTTATTATGAAGTGCATTGTTTGGATAATAAATTGAAAATAATGCTGAGTCTTCCGGCAGTCGTATTATGAGCCTTCCTTCATTCACCCCACTGCTTATTCACTTTAATAAATGAGCCGATGTGCTCTGCAGCGTGGCTACAGTAGCAGGAAATGTGTGCAGACAGAGGTTAGCGTGCGGAACTGAGCACAAAATGTGTGCAGATAGAGATTAGCGTGCGACACTGAGCACAAAATGTGCGTACACATTTCACTAATATGGTTTCACTGTAAAACTAATTTACTTTTGTGCAACTTCCCACACTTGGTTTCATTATGTTGCTGTGTAGGCACAGAAACACACCACCTGGCTTTGTGAGCTCAAGAACCCAGATGTAGGTGTATAAGATAAATAAGAATATTACATTCTCCGTTATTGTGCAGACGCTTTGACGTATAAAAGTTGCAATCTAATTTTACGCCTGTATCCAGCATCTAGCAAGTGTGGGGTAGATTTATGCATTGAAGAAAGCAATTTATTTTACCCGAAATATTTCGTATGTACTGTGATCGTTATTTCTGTTGCTCTTTTTGTTTTTGAGGGGGTCTTTTTTTGAAAAATGAAATCCGTATTTTATATTTCGTTGTAATATTAGGTCTCTTATGCACAGATCACTGTGACTACGGTACATCAGTGCAGAATCACGCGTAGGGGCTTTGCCCAATGTCTCTTTTCGGTTAAGAAAAGCCAGACTTAGGGAACTGGCTTTGCTTTTGTCGTCACGTAACAGCGTGAAACATCCTGACGGGTTATTTAGATGGAGCTGCTACGGGATTATCAAGCATAAGAATTAAAGGTAATTTTACTTTATGATGGAAGGAGTGATTTCCTTCCGAAATGTTATGATCTTTAAAGAGAATTAGACGATAAAAATGTACAATTTGTGGATGAATGTAATTATTGTCTTGCTGGGCAAGTTCTTAAAGAAATCGCTTCGTCATATAAGAATATAAGCAGCAGATTTGCTTTTTTTGCTGTGGTTGATAAATATTAGTTTCTCGTGGAATTCGCAACGAAAGGTGATAAAACCAAGCTTCTTAGTTTTTGCTAGAAATGTCTGTCCGTTCGATACTAGATGTTAGGGTTTCTATATAATTTGACATTTGGGAGGTTTAATAAAAGGTAAAGTGATCCCGTTACAGGCCTGGTGTGGCCCAGAGGGTGGGTAGACGTATAGCTATACTCTTGCATGACCGCGGCACTAGAAGGGGGTGAGTGGTCAGCAGCACGCCCCGGCCGCACTTTACCCCCGGAAAACAGCCGGTACCTAACATACAAGAGGCTGGGTGGGCCCCAGGGCCAGTCTGGACAGGCGAAAAATCTCGTCCGCACCGGGATTCGATCCCGTCCAGCCCGTAGTCAGTCGCTACACCGACTGAGGTACACGGCCCACAGGGAGGTTTCATACAATGTGAAAATTGAAGTGGTGTACGATATTCCACCTTGTCGAATGACAAGTAATAGCAGGTGTTTCGGGCAAGCTTGAAGTTTGCATTTTCAGAGTAAAGCAGTCCAAATGGCTTAATAATCTTGGAGACTTGAATCTTCTTCAAAACCTTCGCAAAACAAGATCTTAAAGCCGTATGTCGACGTCTTAGTGACGTAAACTTTCAGAACAGACGACGTTAGGCAATACAAGTTTTGTTCGGTAACACCCGACGGATGTTTCGACGACGCATTGCCCCCCCCCCTGCTGTGCGTACTGAAACAGAATTTTTGGTAAAGGGCAGCAGAATCGACGAATATGAAGATGCTGGTGATGCTGGGGGATCTTTAGGGACTCCTTTAGGTTGGAATTCCAGTAACAACACAGAAGAGTGAAATATTGCCACCTTTGTTTTATGCCTTCCGACAGAGACTAATGTCACCAGTCAGTAAACTATCGTAAGTGTTCGCACCTGTTGTTAAGTAATGCTCTAGCGTGTATGTCCCATATTGTACAACGTGTAGCGGTCGATGTTTTTATAATGAACAATAAGGTTTTGGTGGTTTCAGGACAAAATCCCGCCCACCCAGTTCAATTGTGCTTGTGTCCACGCCTTCGGCGCAGCCAACAAGCAGGATGTTTGAAGAGACCTCCAGTTTGGCTGCTGAAATTGGGCCAAAAAATTTACGTTTTACAAAAATCACCGTAGGCAGAGAGTTACTACTCCATCTCGAGTGTCTAAAGTTGAATTTCAAAGCTTCGTTTTGAAGACAGAAGCAGGTAGAGCCATAGAAACCATCTGTGAAACTACGCTGTTTTATAGCAAGATTAAGCGTATCCTGAATAACAGGAATGAGAGGAGTATCACAGTACAGCATGTAGGATGCACGCTTGACGACTAGTAATTCGGGATTTGATTCTCAGCAGTAGCACTAAGCTCTTTTCCACAACACCCACACCGCCTCCCGGACACATTTAGCTTCGTTGCATTAAGTTCTTTGCCCGGCAGGGTAGCGATCTGTTCTTAGCTGAAGGCTCACCTTAATCTGATACAGAAATTAGTGGAGCTGTAACTCCATTACACACGTGTTAATGGTACAGCTATTACTGAAGCCAGTGTGTCCCAACGTTTTTATCATGCGGGAACCGCTAAAGTAATTTTCGTATCTCTAGGAACAACTGCCTATTAAAAAAAAACAAACAAACAAAAGCTGCAGTTGGTAGCGGACGGAATTTACTCCAGTACTGTCCATTACCGGACAGAACTTCCCTTCTTATCTCGATGTATGTTTGGCGTTTGTAATAGAATTTAAAATCTTTATTTCTTTGTTCCACGATTTCTCGCAGAATCCCTAATGATGTTCTGCGCAACTGTGGCTGCGAACCGCTAAACTGAGCGCAGGTTTGACGTTTAACTTTTAACCTTGAAATCAGCGAAACCTAAAATCAGATGACAGTCCCTCAGACTACAGGCTTGTCTGGAATTGAGATGTATCTAAATCGGTATCGGTAACGGTATCAGATAATTCATTACGCTTTGGCGAAGTTTGTCGGCCTTTAAAGTTGTGTCTGTGTTGTTAAGAAAGAAGTACGTTCCACCGTTTCAAACTGTAGTTCCTAGCGTGACAGCACATTTCAATGACTCAAATAGTCTTTTTGGGTTAAGTAAACAAGGATATTATTTATATCAGGGACCAAGCCTCTTACAGTTGTGTCTTGATCTTTGTGTGTGTGTGTGTGTGTGCGTGTGTGTAATAGTTGTCCTGAAGGGCACCGTTCATTCACTTGCCCCTGCACGTATGACACACCAGGGGGTGTAGGGAGTAAAAACACACATACGATGAAATAAGGAATTCAGGATCAAAAGATATGACTGCAGTATTCTGGTCTTCTGGGACGTGACACTTTGTAGCTTGTGGTAGTTCTTCTAAGACCAAGATATCCTTGAAGGCGGTATGTTTGTTCATAATTTCAGGATATGTTGAATTATTCGCTATACAGTATAACGTCCAAGAAGACCGAAATCATCAACGACAACACAGCGGACAAAGTCTCAAATAAGCACAGACGTCATTTCAGTATTAGTTCAGAGAATAAGATTTAACATAAATTTAAAAAAACTGATAAAGGGCGGGCAGAGACAGACAGACAGATGGATAGGCAGATAGACAGACGGACAGATAGATAGATAGATAGATAGACAGTTAGATAGACAGACAGGCAGGCAGGCAGGCAGGCAGATAGATAGATAGATAGATAGATAGATAGATAGTTAGACAGACAGAGAGACAGACGGACAGACTAGACTAGACTAGACTAGACTAGACGATCGTAGACTCGACTAGACTAGATTAGATTAGATTAGAATAGACAGGCTGATATTTTCACATACAGAAACCACACACACACACACACACACACACACCACACACACACACACACCACACACACACATAAAAGCACGCACATACGCATTGTATCCGTTTAAATTGGACAGCTGTAAATTATATAAACTCTTTTACTGCACACAAACATTTTGGAACACCGTATTTACAGCCTGCTGTAAAATTAAATCACAGTGTATTGATATTTATCATATGATTCACACAGCAAGCAGAGACAATTTCCCGGTACGTCATGAACCGGTTGGTGTATGCTATGGAAACACATGCCTTATTTGTGAGGTAGGAATTGTAATTTAAAATAGGTAAGCGGGATTCCTCAAAGGGTTGAAAACAGCTACACAAAATAACAATACATTTGGGAAATTATGTATCTATTAATTTTTATGTATATTAACATACTAGAATATTTTTCACCGGTGTTAAAATGACGTGCTGTACGTTGCAATTCAGTATTGCCAAATAAGAAGTCAGAAATTTCGTTACTCTAACTTCCGCATGAGATTAAATTACACCTAACGCTGTAAATAATATAATTGTGTGTGTTAAAATTATGTGATATCTGTGGACATGTTAACGTATTTGCATGTAGTAACAAATCTGAGGCTTTCTTTTACGTCACTCCTGTAATGTGCAGTTTGGTATTCACAGTGAATGTACCTGTGGACTGATAAATGTCAGTCGTTTGACAGTCGAACAAGAAGATTAAATTATCCATATGTTTTTATTAGAGCAATTTGAAATTAATTTGATTTAGTGGTAATTATCTTCAGTTCTTGAAACAGGTGAAAACTGAAGACATTTTATGTTCATGGGACCGTGCATCGCAATTCCATGCAACGATACACAGTTTATTTTATCTGTAAACTGCTGTACATGTTTCGGGTGGTGTCTTCCCCCATCATCAGGACCACAAATAACTGTATCTACAGCATCTGGCACTAGTCAACCGCTGTTGCTACCTGTCGATAGCGACAGGTAGCAACAACGGTTGGGTAGTGCCAGATGTTCGACAGGTAGCAATAACGGTTGACTAGTGCCAGATGCTCGACAGGTAGCAATAACTATTGACTAGTGCCAGATGCTCGACAGGTAGCAACAGCGGTTGACTAGTGCCAGATGCTCGACAGGTAGCAATAACGGTTGACTAGTGCCAGATGCTCGACAGGTAGCAATAACGGTTGACTAGTGTCAGATGCTCGACAGGTAGCAATAACGGTTGAATAGTGCCAGTTGCTTGACAGGTAGCAACAGCGGTTGACTTGTGTCAGATGCTCGACAGGTAGCAACAACGGTTGACTAGTGACAGATGCTGTAGATACAGTTATTTGTGATCCTGATGATGGGGGAAGACACCACCCGAAACATGTACAGCAGTTTACAGACAAAATAAACTGTGTATAGTTGCATCTTGTTGGACATTTATTGACATAGAACTGAAGACATATGATGAATGTGTAAATATGGAAAGATTTTGCTTGAACTTCGAAAGCAATCTGATACCAGGTGTAAAATGTTGATAAGAGAGTATCTATTTTTAACAGAGACAGCTACACTATCAAGTAATTGATAGCAGTAAAGCGAACAAACTGGGCAATTTGCCAGGACAGTGACGTCTGTAAATTGTGTACCTAAGGTGTTCTATACGCGAGTCTGCTTGTTTTCATGGGCTTTCTTGGTTTCCTGCCTTCCCTCCAAAGAAAGCACGCTACAGTACCTGAACCTGCGCCCGACCGCTTCATTTATTGTCCACCGTGATTCATTATTCATTCTTCATCCTTTAACGTTACAAGTATCGAGCTGCTGTCAGTTCCATACGATAAAATATGGCATGAATGTTTTTAATAAATCTGTCCTGTTGCATGACATACTTTTCTTTGCGGTGCCTATGACGGGCGATTTTGACACCACCTGTGGAGAGTAGTTAAAAAAAAACCATGCCTCTACAAGATTAAGTTATAATTTGTCGCGTTTTGGATAAGTTAATAGAGAAATAATTGCTTTAATTCTCCCGTTTGGAGGAATGGCATTGACTTTTGAAATGGGCATTTTATAGAGACTGAATATATGTGTGTGTATATATGTATATATATATATAAAACTAATAAATTAATAATTTTATGAAGCAACTGGTTGTTAATGGGGAATTAGAAGGCTTTTGAAAATACTGGTGCAAAATTTTATGCAACTTTTGTAAGCAAAATTGAATTTCCAGTTGATTTGGATGAATGAATTGAATGCTTGTAAGGTAAGGTCGTTCATACCCACACTGTTACTGCATGTAAGGGGATTTGAGATATAACTCTACTTATTCTTAACCTTGGGGGTATGGTAGTCAACTTGTCGCTCCGGCCACTTTACCCATGGGAAAAAAAACATCGTAACCAATGATTAGGAGGCTGGGTTGGCCGCCCAGCCGGTCTGGAGTTCTCGCAGAAGAGATCTACATTTCTCCTCTAGGGAGATTCGAACCCCGGATTGTCCATTCTCTAACCTGGTCAGTATATCAACTGAGCTTTCCCGTATCCTGAATTTTTGTACTATGAAATAAAGTACTGAAGAGAATGAAAATTGTGATACGGGGTATCAGGTATATTTGCTTGAGGAAATGAAACATAAATCTGCCGAAAGAGGACAAACCAGATAAAAAGCTAGAATTTTTCCAGAATTTGTTTTTAAATACCACATACGTCGTGTGTGGTAAAGTTTGTGAGGACATTAGAATTAGCGTATTGAAATACAGAGGAAGGTAAGTACGTACTCCTTATCTAATATTTATATTTCCCAATTTGTGACTTATGATGATGATGATGATGATGATGTAATAAATTTGGTAAAATCCTATAAATTTTGTTAGACTGAGTAGACTGTTTATTTTGAAACTGTGTCCCCGTTGAACCCAGAGGGCACAACTTCAGAGACGCACATTTATTCAATATGTCTTCTTCATACCCCAGAAAACTGTATACCGAATTTTCTTGAAATTCTCTGGAAGGGAATACGTGGCAAACGGACGCTATGTGCCGCAGTGTTTGCACCTAATTTTTTAATAATCAGAAAAACACGTTGAAAAATCTGTGTTAAGTCACACACTAACATTTCAGCACATTTTATAATACGCAACCGTCATTATAGGCCGTCTCCCTCCCTGAACAGTACAGCCGTCATTATAGGCCGTCTCCCTCTCTGAACAGTACAACCGTCATTATAGGCCGTCTCCCTCCCTGAACAGTACAACCGTCATTATAGGCCGTCTCCCTC
>Ga0131853_10027060_pt1 | contig 10305 bp, 7 predicted proteins | sample TergutLab28metaG_FD_92764 | JGI IMG/M metagenome (GOLD analysis project Ga0131853, IMG submission 92764) | Labiotermes labralis P1 segment gut microbial communities from Petit-Saut dam, French Guiana - Lab288 P1 (version 2) (version 2) | ecosystem: Host-associated > Arthropoda: Insects >... | reverse complement strand
TTGTCCTGCATTCTGATCTCGAGACATGACCATGTACTTAGTTTTATCAGCACTTACTTCCAGTCCAATCTCCCTAGTAGCAGCTACTAAAGCTTCTGCGTTTTCCTGTAAAGTATGTATACCACCTCCCAATATATTAACATCATCGGCATAGGCCAGAAGCTGATGTGTAACATTTAGTTTCAAGCCATCCTCATTTAACTGAACCCTCCTAATGGCGTACTCTAAAGCAAAGTTGAAAAGCAGTGGTGATAGAGCGTCTCCTTGTCTCAGACCGTTGCTAAAAGGGAACCTGTCAGATACAATCTTGCGTACCCGGACTCTGCTATATATTTCAGTCAGACTCATCTTTATTAACCTTACAAGTTTCGAAGGTACATATAGCAAGCTCTAATCTCTAATGATCTTAAGATAACGGTCACTGTAAATAATACATACAGACCGTATTTAACTTACAGAAAACACAACGAGTTTCCACCGACAACATAATTCGGTTATTCCTTTTACACCATGAAAGGAATAAATAAAATCTGTTGGCAAAATACACTATTCCAGCAGGTCGTACATAATTTCCACTGTGGGCAAACCCTTTGAAACGCACCGTTAGAGCAGATGGTAGGCTACATTCAGTCCCCACTGCGTGTTAACCCTTTAAAATTCATTGCTACACCAGCTGGTACATATGGTCACCAATGCACGCTAATCCTCTGAAAAATGCACTGTTAAACCAGGTGTTACATATGGTAATTACTGCGCACCTACCCTTTAAAATACGACGTTCCTACAAATAGCATGTAAAACTCCAATTTCTACCTCACAGAAAATGCATTGCGTCTTCATTACCAATTCCCATTAATTAATACTTGTCAGGGAGGTGGACCAAATGCAGAGTTTTTGTTGTGTTTTGTGTAGGTGGTTCATGTAGTTACCACTGAACTTAAAGGGTTAACGGACTGCGAATATGAGACCCTTCACGTGCAGAGCAGAAAAAGTTTCGACCAGCGTCTCGCAGTTCCATTGATGACAGTGCTGGAACTAAAGCAGAGAGTCAATTGCAGATGGAGTGTAAAAATATATTTGACAGTTGTGTCCTTAGGGAAAACTACTTGTTCCCTGAGGACATAAGGACAAAGTGGTTTCAGAAATAAAACACAGAGGCCTGAATACGACAACATGCATACTGAAAGAAGCTGAATGAAATCTCTGGCAGACACCAAGGAGAAACTTCCTGCGGCAATGAAACTCATCTCAGAATTCCTCATTAAGTTGGCACTACCGTAATTTGTTTTTAAATGTTATTCCCGTCGCATTCGAAAAGACAAAACTGCATGTTCGTACGATCTCAATATTCAGTGAAAAACGAAGCCAGAAACTTCCCTCCAAATGGCGGTAACAGAGCCCAATTTTCACACGGTGTCATCATTCAAATATAACAATAATATAACAATACGTTTATTAATTATTTCAAACCATTTCTGTCCAGCAGTTCCACATTATCGCATCACTCAGACGGCTGGCACACAAACGGAATTGGTGTATCTCACTAAGGCCGATGATCAATATAAGAACCGAGTCAAGATAACTAAGGTTAATGGCACTATAATCGAATCAATTGTAGATCTGAATCTGTTAGGCTGATGGCACAATAGCTGAATAGACTTTGACTCACGAAGGCTGATGGCCTGTCTCATTAAGGCTGATGGCAAACTAACCGAGTTAGTCCTGCCTCACTAAGGTTCACTGCACATTAACCGAATCAAGCCTGTCTCACACGACTGATGGCACACTAACCGAAGTATACATGTGCCACTAAGACTGATGGCACACTCGTCGAATCAGGCTGTCTCACTAAGGGTGATAACACACTCACCGAATTACTCCTGCCTCACTAAGGTTTATTGCAAATTAACCGAATAAAGCCTCTCTCACAAGACTGATGGCACACTAACTGAAGTATACATGCGCCACTAAGGCTGATGGCACACTAATCGAATTATGCTTGTCTCACTAAGGCTGATGGCACACTCACCGAATCAGGCCTGTCTTATTAAGTCTGATTGCACACTAAAAGAATTAGGCCTATCTCACTAATTCTGATGGCACATTAACAGAATTAAGCCTGTCTCACTAAGGGTGATGGCCCATTCACCGAATCAGGCCTGTCTCACTAAGACTGATGGCACACTCACCGAATTAGAACTGTCTCACTAAGGCTGATGGCAAACTCACCGATTCAGGCCTGTCTCACTAATTCTGATGGCACATTAACATAATTAGGCCTGTTTCACTAAGGATGATGGCACACTCACCGAAACCAGTCACTAAGATATTGTTAAGATAGCCCCATCATTTTCGCAAAGAATTCCTTGCTTCAAAATGAGATATTAAGTTTATTATTTGTGCAATAAAATATATTGGGCTCGGCCATACGTGGACAGGGTACTCAGATATAAGACAAGGGCACTGAAATGTGTGAGACTTACAAGTCGTGCGAATTTTCGAGGTTCTGTCCGAGACAAGTACTAACAGCATGGTCTTCTGGGAAGTAGCACAGTGCACATAAGCAGCGATGTTTCGGAGTGTGTGCTGTCTCCATCTTCAGGGTAAAAGTTATTCTGACAATGGTGGAACTAGGGATCTCTGAAATGTCTATACCCATCTTCCAAATTACACTCCATCAACTCACAGAAAACGGCAATGCTAGATGACAAGTTTTAGCTTCTAGTTAAATACACTGTGTTTCATTCTTGTATGTATCAGTACGTTATCTGGCTAGAGAGAGGCAAGCAGGGCACACAGTAGTTTATATTAAAGGTCGACGTTCTTGAATACATTTACAGCCTTAATACCCCTCTTCAGTGGCGTCTCAATTTGTACCTCCCGTGCAGCATAACATAAATATATGGGCTTCGCATATCCCACGCACAGAGAAAGTTGCGAGAAAGTTGTACGAAAGGACGTTGCAGAGATGGTTTTACGCCATTTAGACATGCAACTTTATTAAAAGTAATTCACGTTCCTTCTTATGAAGTTTCTCGTAACCCACGGAGGTACACGCACCCTCGTTTCAGAACCCCCTGCAGTGAAATCTTAGCATTTAGCCAACAGCCGTTAAAGCCAAGTTACTACAGTCTCGTCTCACAACGTGTGACATCCATAGTCTATGCGTGAAAGTTGGTAACACTGTGGCTACTCACACTGAGATGTGGTACATGAAGCACTTCCATCCGGTCGGGCGCTCCAGGAAGTTGTAGACTTGTCCCTGGAATGTAGCCTTGCCCGCACGACGATGTTCCTTCATGAGGTATCGAGCCTCCCAATTTCCTCTCTCCTGCAGCAAGGACCGCGGATCCAAACCTGCAAGCAGCACAACAGGGCATTCCAAAAAATCATAGCTTTCCAGTTGCGTTATTTCACTGCTAGCATAAAGCCAATTGCGACATTTAATGCGCACCACTGCACTAACCGAAATGATGTTTGGACACACTACACTTATTTCAGGGTGTCAGACCTGCATATGTTGTGGCACCAGAGGAGACATTTCTGCTCTATAAATAACTTTAGCGAATGGGATTTGGGTGTAGTTCAGAGTTTGTGAACGGACAACTACATGTACCAGTAAACTACAACGCGCATGGATGTCGGAGACCGCAAACACTCCAAACTAAGGCACTGGCAAGGATCATCTGCGGTCTCTGACGGCGTAAGGAATTTCAGCGAATGTTTCGACATTTGTACACCCTGAGCCAGATTTTGATTTGGTTTATAAGCGAAAAGGCGTTGCGATTATAAAGTAATTATCTACTTATTATTCAATGACGAAACAATCTTGTTCCTGCATCACAGGAAGCAAATAAAGTGTTTATTGTAAAGAAAACCCTATAAAGCCCAGTGGTTACTATACGTACCACCAGTTTAACATTAAACAATTCTACGTTCTGCCCACATGGTGTATTTATGTGTTTTTTTTATGGATCTCAGAATAAACAGCGATTATTTCCCTGTACAACAATAACTGACTGGTTTTTATAATCAAGACGGAGATTGTTTACTGCGCGGTACGAGCTTAATCTTCAAATAAAATTTATAGTATTCATAAAATCCTCTCATGATCCCAGAGATTAGCTCGGCTAGCCGTCGCTCGTAATGTAACTCTCATTTTGACTTTGTCGTTAAAGGGTAAATTCGGCTAAAGACTTTTAGCAAAACGAACTTTGCGTATTCTGAGAACCAACGTAAGAACGCCACCAAAAGTATTTTTTTTCTCTAAGTAAAGCCCAGACAGTATATTTTACTATAAATGTATACTAACAGTCAACAGCACAATAAAATTCGACGCAAAACACTAAACACTCATGCCTACACTAATTAATACTCCATGTAGTACGCATAAGAAACACGGAGAACACAATCTGTCCAAGGACCAGTTTACAACCACGAGGACAAGGAAATCTAGGTTTGATTCTCAACACGATCAGCGCCGTGTCCCTTCTCCGAAGCATCCAGACCGGCTCTGAGACCCACACAGACCCCTATCGTACCAAGTGTAAAGCGGCCAGAGCAAGAAGCTGACCAAGTCCCCAAATATTCATGCTGTGATGCACGATGAAGCCTCGACTTTGATTTACATGACAAGTTATACGGGTTGTGTTCTTTCTTTCGGGTGATTCCCCGGCGTCTGAATTTTATTTACCAACGTTTCGGAACATTCTCTTCCGTCTTCATAGGTGCTGTAAGCTCAACTTTGAGATAAAAAAGTTATCAACGTTCCAGCATACACGTGGAAGAGCTCGACTTACATATAGGCCAAGTAAAAGAAGGAACATTACTGAAATTGTATAAGATAATGTTAGTACAAACGGCGCCGTATTATCCTAAAATTGGGCTTTACTGAAGACCATGACAGAAGAACTTAGACAGAGGAGATGAAATTGTTGTGGTCAGTTACAGGTTATACATTGTATGGCGATTAAACTGAAAAACAGGACAGGCAATATACGTATAACGTAACACTGAGGTGCCTTCGTGCAACCACTGTCGCTGTGGAAAAAACTATAATTATCACATATTCTGTGTGTGGGTTTGTAGCCTTAGGTATCCAGCATGCTACGCGCATGCACCATATTGTCATCTGTGGTCTGCCCAGCTCTACATTATTTTTTATAGTATCTCACAAACAACACGATTTTCTATGGAAAAAAATGTTACCGAACACAAAATGTGTTTTTTTATTTTCTCTACAAATTTTTCTGAAACATTTCTCATTCTAAGAAGAAATGGGCGATATATGATTGATAAAAATGTATACATTGGTCTTCATGTAAAGTACCCTTTATTCTTGTCCGATTTTAATGAAACTTGAATTTTCTACACATATTTTCGAAAAATACTCAAATATTAAACATCATGAAAATTCATTCAGTGGAAGTCGAATTGTTCCATGCGGACAGACGGGCAGACTTCTGCAATTTTGCGAAAGCGCCTAAAAATAAGAGACCTTAATATATATATAATTTAAAATAAATTATTGCCGACTACAAATGCAAGCGAAAGTAAAAGATACGTACACTTGAAACTTACAGGATGTATGCCGACAGGCATAAGGAGTGGAGGTCTAGCAAAGAAAAGATGGTGAAACCAGTATCCATGAAGACGGAACGGGCCAGGAACTCGCTACAGCCTGTTGCTGATGACGATTAATTTACCGTATGTTCGCCTGCAGTTGGCCCGCATGCTAATCAGAACAGTTTTGTTTGCGAACTAGACAAATAAACATGACGTCGCTGAAGTCTGCGACTAGAGTCACTCAGCAATCCTAATTAACTTTCTGAAAACTTTTACGGAGTAGTATTTTCTTAGGACAGGTAGATTCAACGCAACCTTGCTTTAATATGTTCAAATTAATCTTTAAGTCAACTTCCACTACTCGGATACAATGACCTCCGAATATTTATGAAGTTCTGGAAAAGGATCGCTTAAAGGTCACAACCTGACGTTATGTGGAATCTGAGTGGCTGTGACATCTATCTGGGGGGTTGGCATACCTTTTTCCAGCAGGTCCTTCTTCCACGCAGTAATTGTCTTCTGGTCAGGCGGCTCTTTCTTGAACGCTTTCCGGAAGCGGGCAGCGTATGCGGTGTCGCTGTCATATGACACAGCCCATGTGGCAGCTAGCACAAGTTCCTCGGTGCTGTATGAGGCCTTCTTCGACATGGCTCGTACTTTCAGCACAAGACACCGAATAAAACTAATGTTAGGAATTCATCCGGCGCTGACGAAGGCACAACCGTGAAAGAACGAGGTGGAGAATCGATAGAGCTGTTCGACGGAGTGCGGTATGAATTCCACGGAGTATCAAATTAGCAGGAAATCAAGCATAACTGCCAGTCACATGCCTTTAAAGACTAGGAACAACCTGCGTTCATCTCGTACCGCCCAGTAAACACTCAATCTGTGTAGGGAAATAATCGCTGTTTTTACGGAGATCAATATAAAACACATAAAATACACTGGGTGAGCAGAACGTTGTATTATTGATTATTAATTCTGGTTGTACATAAAGTGACCACTGGACTTTTAAGGGGATATTTCTATTAAACACATAGATTCAGTTCGTACGGAACAGTAAAAATTGTATATCTCGGTAATAAAAACCAATCAGTTAATGCTGTAAAAATAATAGCTGTTTGTTCTGAGATCCACATAAAACACATAAATAGACTGTGTGGTCAGAACGTAGAGATGTTGAATGTTAAACTGGTGGTACATATAGTAACCACTGGGCTTTGAAGGGGTTACGTCTGTTAAACACATAGATTCAGTTCTACCGCGCAGTAAACACCCTCCTTCTCCGTTATAAAAACCAGTCAGTTAATGTTGTACAGGAAAATAATCGCCGTTTGTTCTGAGATCCACACATAAATACACTTTGTGGGCAGAATTTTTAGTGCTAATTCTGGTGTTACATATAGCGACCACCAGGCTTTAAAGCGCTGAGAAAGTCTAAAGCGTAAATATTAGTGCAGGAGTCGGCGAATTGTTTTGAGATTAACAAAGAATGCTCCTAATCGAAAATGTGAAGCGCTGGCCTACAGCTCTACCGTACATTCTTCCCCAGCGAAATGTCCACTGCACTGTAACCTCCTCGATGTCGCTACTGTAATTTTAATCGATTAATGTACATATAGTCAAACTCTCTGTTATGTAAAGAAGTTGGGCTACCACTTGGTTCCTTCCAAGGTGAAAAAATATCACGAAACTTTGTTCCCAGTAAACAAACAGACAAATTTTCACATACACGTACTAAAAAAAGTACTATCTAATCAACTAACTGAATGACTGACGGACTGACTGCTGGCTGACTGGTTGCTGGCTGACTGCTGACTGACTGCTGACTGACTGCTGACTTACTGTTTACTGGCTGACTGCTTACTGTCTGACTGACTGCTGACTTACTGCTTACTGGCTGACTGCTGAGTGTCTGACTGACTGACTTCAGACTGAATGCTTACTGACTGCTGACTTACTGTTCACTGACTGACTGACTGCTGACTGACTGACTGTCTGACTGACTGACTGACCACAGACTTGCTGACTACTGACTGCCTAAATGGCTGACTGGCTGACTGACTACTGACTTACTGACTGCTGACTGATTTCTGACTGACTGACTGACTGACTGCTGGCTGACTGTTGACTCTGACTAACTGATGACTGATTACTGATAGGCTGCTGACTAACTGGTTGACCACTGACTGACAGCTGACTGGCTGGCTGACTGACTGACTACTAGCTCCACAAGGGACAAACATTTCTTTGAATATAATCATCACTCAGCTATTCAAAAAATTTCCAGCGTTTTTTAGAAACTACAGTTCGTTACCTTCTTCACAAGAGTTTACAGCAAGTGTCAATCCCGAGCCAGATGAAGCCAATATAAACTCGCCCACTAAATTCAATCTTGAGACAATTCATCTCATCCAGTCATATTGTAAGCATGAAAGCAGTAAACCTGACTACCACCACTTCCGCCCCAACACATGTGAAATTCTATGCAGCTGCGTGTTTCGGCTCTTCAAAAGCCGCGTCAGGCTGGGCATACATAAAAACATAAACTATGAGCCACAGTCGCCCTCCTCTTGGCCTAGTCACAAGCACTCACAGCACCGACTGTAAGTCAAATATAACAAACTGCACTTCATATTGCTTTGCATTTTATTAGTACCATTCCGGTAAGAGGCAGGAACCGTTTGAAATTCTACGTATCAACAAGCGTGTGTAATGCAGAGGTACAAAAATTTCCCCAAAATATAGGATCCACCTCAAAAGTCCAGGCGTCAGAACGGTGACACCCAGCAAGTTCCACACAGAGGACCTACGCTACAGTACAAAAATTAATCGCCACAGCGGCCGAGCGCCTGGGAATTGTGCGCTGCTGTCTTGTGTATTTTGAAGACTGCATTGTTTACGTGACAATATCAGGCACTGCTGCAAAATGTGTATACACATACTCTACATACAGCTCATCCAGTTACACACATATATGTATGCTGGTAACACTCATATATGTATACGTGTATGTACATAGACTGCTTTATTTACTGGACTGTAATCGAGGTACAGGGTGGGTCATGAACTAATTTATGGTTATATATATATATATATATATAAAATCATGAAATGGTTCATGACCCCCTGTACCTACATATATATATATATATAGAGAGAGAGAGAGAGAGAGAGAGAGAGAGGCAGGGAGGGAGGGTGGGTGAGGTAGAAATACATGGCACACATCTAACAAAGAAATCGTGTCATATCACCTCAGAAGTTCGCAGTCTGTTACAATCAAAGTTGATGAATTTATCCTTTCAAACACATACACACACATTATATATATATATATATATATATATATAATGTGTATATATCTTAATGCTATTTATGGTCGTGCATTAATAAACAATTCATAAAATAAAACCAGCAAATGCTCTGATGTTACAATTATATTTTTATGTGCAATTTGGCGTAACTCCGACATGTTTCATTCTGTCTTAATCATCTTACGTTACAGGCCTGTACAGGCCCTGAGAGTTCCAGGAGGTTAAGGCTCTCAGAATTCAAGACAGTCTGCACATGAAGGTTGTAAGGTTGTCAGCCGTACACACCGGCCGCCTTTAACCTCAATAAATATTCCTGGTACTCATTTCTGTTAGAAGCTGTGTCAACCCCAGGGTCATAGTGCGGCCGGAATTATTATGTCAATAAAAAATTCCAATGACATTATTGGGAATCGAACACGCAATCTTCCAGATTGTAGCGCAGTGCCTCAAAAACTGCGCCACCGCGTGCTTCCGGACAAAAATAAAGCATACATAACAACATAGATGGATAATTAGGTACATTAAAATTTGTTTGTAAAATGTCTGCAGAATTTAAAAAAATCGTTTATAGCAGTGCAGAACTGGTTCTTAGTATGCGGAGGTGTTAGTTTATTAGATTTGTTACAATGGTTCATATTAGAAGAGTGTCACGTCGGGGCTACCAAAACAAAACTTGACATCCCTCGGATAAGAACCACTATAAAAACCCATGAAACTAAACCCTCCGCACAGTATGACCAGTGCTGCACTGCTACAAGCGAATGTTATAACATCTGTAGACATTATGTATAGAAAGTTTAACGTTTTCATCATTGTACCGTGCATTTTAATATCTATAAAGTTCATACACCAACAAATGCACTCTTCATTAAACTGGATAAAGTTATAAAATTTACATTAAAAATCATTTCGACTTGCTTCTACATGTTTCGGTCTTTAAGCACGACCATCAACAGGGAGCCTTCATTAGAGCCTAGCTAAAGTTGTATTAGATTAAAATTCGGTAAAAAAACTAGTTTTTTATCCTAAACATGTAGGAACAAATCGAAGTGATTTTTAATGTAAATTTTAGAACTTTATCCAGTTTAATTAAGAGTGAATTTATCGGTGTATGAACTTTATAAAGTTTAAAGTACTAAATAATCTAATCCATGTTTTATGTATGCTTGACTGACATTCAGTTGATCAAGCCAGACAGACACATGTCAGAGTTAGGCCAAATTGCATGTAAAAATATAACTTCAACATTACTGCATTTGCTGGTGTTACTGTGTGAACTGTATGGAATGTACACATACACACACACACACCCACCCACACCCACACACACACCCCACACACACATAAACACCCACACACACACACCCACACCCACCCACCCACACACACACACCCATACACACACACACACACCCACACACACCCA
>Ga0131853_10027059_pt1 | contig 10305 bp, 5 predicted proteins | sample TergutLab28metaG_FD_92764 | JGI IMG/M metagenome (GOLD analysis project Ga0131853, IMG submission 92764) | Labiotermes labralis P1 segment gut microbial communities from Petit-Saut dam, French Guiana - Lab288 P1 (version 2) (version 2) | ecosystem: Host-associated > Arthropoda: Insects >... | reverse complement strand
TTTGCTCTATGTATTGTTGGTGTTGATTGTTGTTGTTATATGTAATTTCGGTCTGTAAACGTGTAACACTGCCACCGGGTTTACACCCAATTGCAGTTAAATATATCATTCATTCATTCATAAGGAAACAATAGACAGAAACTGATTTTAAAAAAGCAGAAAGTGTCATAGAAGGAAACAGACAAGAGAACTAGAAGAAAGAAAAAATTAAGATTTTGAAACAAATAAACAAAAAAGAAAAAAATAAATAAAAAAGAAGAAAGTGTTTATTTTATCCCCAAAATTGGCCTATTGTCCCCAAATGTCATATAACTTCAAACAAGTCAATTACATCGATAAACACTGCAGCGTTATAACCTCAATTTACATTCACCGGTACACGTCACATCGCTTCAGTCCATTGCTGCTCATTTCAAGGGTCATATCATGTTTCTCAGACGTTCTGCTTTAACTCGGTTCTACTGTTTAACAGTTTAATCCAGCATCCCCCAGTTTACGTTTATACTGGCAAGCGTTGGAAAAGGGCCTCGTGGATTTGTAATGGCTACTGTGTTTCTACTGCTCTCATTCAATTGGAAAACCCCAGCACGTTTCAGCAATTTGAGGAGAAGAAAATAAATGTAACACAACACAACACTACACTATCTGTGTGATTTTATGGGACTTTGCAAATTAAGTAAAATGTCAATAAATTTTCAAAACACGTATTTTTCAACGTGGGCCCGGATCTCTGGCTCAATGTTCTGTCAATTTCTGTTACATCGTATTTTTATTTCCGTGGTTATTCTTTGACCTTCTCCAGGCAGGTCTTTATTTAAAGGCCTTTGGATGTTACTTATTTCCATGGAAACGCGTAACGTCTATCTGTTGAGAGATGGAAGAAAATTGAATGGTAGCTTAATCAGCATCTCCAAAACGAGGCATCTCGTGCGCTTAGCGGCGAGGAATACTGCCATTCTAATACCCGCATGCTTCAGATGAGAAGAAACGACAGTTTGCAAGACACTTGGTACGTAGCTTGCGTGGTCTATTTCGAAAGATGTCTACCGCTCCCGTATACATTTACAGATATAAAGGAAGAACCTGAAGACCGTGTCGGAACTGTTGGTTCTGGGGCCAAATCAAGAAAAACGATTTGGATGGGACACACAGCACGAGCGGTAAAGACGAGACTTGTGTACGGCGAATGAGACCAGTACAAAGGCACAAATACATGTGGAAAAATACGTTAAATAAAACGTATCTTAGAAATGAAGCGAAAGTGTGTGGGTTCGATTTATTTGCATCAGGATAAGAAGCACTGGCCCGTGAAACTTTTTGTTTCATAAAAGTCGGTGAATTTTATAAATAGTTGAGAGACTGCCAACGCAAGGCGGTCACTGATCGACGGATGTCGTTAGCTGAGTTGTTTAGTTAACACCCTGCAAAACAAAAATACAGAACCTAAAAGATGAACTAGTATAGGGTGATTTTGATTGAAGTCATCCTGATGTGTTAAGAGTTTAAATATGAAAAGATAAACACAGTGGCGCGTATGGGTGAGGAGAGGGGGGTGTATAGGGTCTTTGTGGGGAAACCGGAGGGAAAGAGACTACTGGGGAGACCTAGGCGTAGATGGGTGGATAATAATAGGATGGATCTCCAGGAGATGGGATGTGGGTATATGGACTGGATTGGACTGGCCCAGGTCAGGGACAGGCAGCGGACGCTTGTGAGTGCGGAAATGAACCTTCGGGTTCCGTGAAATGCGGGGAATTTCTTGACTAGCTGCAAACCAGTTAGCTTCTCAAGAAGGACTCTGCACCGTGGAGTAATTAATTAATTAATTAATTGAGTACGTAATTAAGTAAGTAATTAAGTAAGTAAGTAAACTCAGTGTACTTCAAACATTTATTGTAGTACAGAATGACGTAATATTTATACCCAAAACGTGAAAAATTATTTTCATGTAATATTATAATATAATATAGTATAATATTATAGCACAGTGGTTAAGGTGCTGTGCTACAAATCGGAAGGTCGCTGGTTCGATCCCAGCTGGTGTCAGTGGAATTCTTCATTGACATAAAATCCTTCCGATCGCACTATGGCTCTGGGGTCGACTCAGCCTCTAACAGAAATGAGTACCAGTAGCATTTCCTGGGGGTAAAGGCGGCCGGTGGGTAAGGCTGACAACCTTACCACCATCCTGTGCCGCTGTCAAGAAATCTGTGAACCTTAACTTCCTGGAACCCTCTGGGCCACTCCAGGCCTGTAACGGGACTGCTGTACCGTTACCTTTACCATTTTGTATAGTAGTAAATGAAATCAGGATTAAACATAAGAAGTATGAAAGCAATGAAATATTTTTATTGTTATACCGTGCATGTTGTCGAGTTACTCAATTAGTACACCAACCTCTGCACTGATGATGGTCTTAGGACCGAAATATGTCGGAGCGTTTTTAATGTTTTAATGTGTAAATTTTATAAATTTTATATATGTGCAGTGGTTGGTGTAATAATTGAGTGAAAACGAAATATTATTGTACTTGATTCATTTTCAGTACATTTAAAGACCATCTCCGAAACCTAGACCCTCAAAAGTTTAATATTTTGATGACAATAAACAGTAAGGCTGACGCAGCTCAATTTATGGTACTGTCCCAAGAATCTGCTTCCAGCAACTAAAACTAAACCCACGATATATCATAATTCGAAATGGCCTTCTCTAATACAAACCATAAGCTTCACTTTATGGATCTACTTCCTCGTTAGAAAATTTACATCAGGGTGCAGAACGTGAATAGCACAACAGCTACAAAACATTGATAAAGTACATTTGTATAAAAACTCATTTTAACCACCTCCATTATTGAGATATAATACTGGTTTCAAAATAAAAATCGCTAAACTTATTATCTGTAATTAAAAAGTGACAGCTTAAACACATGTCAAGCGGAAAATGACAGCTTAATTGCGGTTTGCCTTTAATGGCGTTTGTCATAATTAAAAACCCTCTGAACGGAGAGAATGAAGCAGAGCATTGTGTTCCAGAGCGTTGTAAAATAGACATGAAGCTGAATTTCAGATACTTCGACAGTTTACGTAGTTTGTACACTTCTTCTCCTTCTTCTTCTTCTTCAGGCACTGAACTTCCTTTACTGTTTGAAAGTTATGTCCTTCTCTAAGACATCTTTCCATTTCCCTCGATCCTGGACGCAGGTTATCCAATTTTTAACCTTCATTTGGCAAATGTCCTGTTTGACCTTATCCTCCCATCTATACTTGGGTCTTCTTTGTGATCGTTTGGTTAGAGGATTCCATTTAAATATCTTCTTGACTGTTCTTGTATCTGACATTCTCTGTACGTGACCAAACCAGCTTAGTCTTTGAGCTTTAATGTAATTGACTATATTTTTATGTTTTATCAGTTTATCTAATTCTTCGTTATTTTTAATCCCCCATATTTGATTTTCTTTCGTAGGCCCAAATATTCTGCTTGAAATTTTCCTCTAAAAGACCAGCAATTTCTGAATGGTAGTTTTTTCAGCGTCCATGTTTCTGAGGCGTATGTCACTACTGGTCTTGTGACACTTCTGTATAATTTTAATTTAGAACTCTTAGTGACTAATCTACTTTTAAAGAACTTTTGGTTTGCGTAGTATGTCTTTGTACCACGTAGTTTGTACACACAGCAAAAAACTTAACCGACACATAAGATTTCGTTTATGGAAGTTAAGAAATGACATAAAATTAATTTCTGAAACATTTGCCATAATGCCTATATTTTCCATGATGTTTTCAAAGGACACTCTGTTCAGATATACTTGAAAAAGACCTGCTGGAAAGAATCTCTTAACTTCTGCTCCGTCCATCTTCATGGTTACACCGTGCGTCAATGATAACAAATGCCTCATTGTCCAACTAATGCGCTCAAATATATTATAAAATCGTTAAAAACCCAATGAAACTTATAAAAGTCTCTCCAACATGTTTCGATTCAAGCAGGAACCATCATCAGGGAGCCACAACCAGTGCTTGGCCAAAATTACAAGTCTTGTTCAACTGTGCGTGTCGGTGCAGACATTGTCAGCGTTATGACGGCATATGCCGCCAGAACGCTGACACAGAGGCATCTGATTTCAACTCCTTTCCTTGAACTTTGAAGAGAATTACATTTTATCTTTGTGTTTTTTTTATACAAAATTTGGATTATTTTCATACATTCAGGAACTGGCTGCTAATTTTGCATAACAAAAACGGGAGCGACGGAAAAGAATTTCTTACTAAATTATTTATTACGTGACGCTTGAGTAAATTTAATTTCCAATTCAAGAACAGGAAACTGAATGCAAATGTTTGTGTGCACGTGGTTGTGTGTGTGTTTCTGGAGAGACGGCTCATAGTCTGCTTCGATTCTCAGAAGGGCCAGTGATTAAAAAAAACTGTATGAAAATTTGGAGAACAAAGTGGTGAAAAAATATTTCGTGGAAAGGAAGGGGGGGGGGGGAGGAACATAATGACAGGAGCATCACATTTTTTATGTTTTGTTGACCGTCCATCTAGATATAATTGTGCAAAGACAAAACCAACTTGATGCACAACTTATTCATAGTATATTTCGTCAATCTCTACATGTTTCGGGCGTATCTAGGCCCTTCATCAGGAGGTAGAACCGTATGTATACAACAGTTGGTACTTATTCTTTTTAGATGACTGTCTGTTGTCCTGGTTGGATTGGTGTTCCAATCCAACCAAGACATCAGACAGTCATCTATAAAGAATAATAAGTACCAATTGTTGTATACATACGGTTGTACCTCCTGATGAAGGGCCTAGATACGCCCGAAACATGTAGAGATTGACGAAATATACTATGAATAAGTTGTGCATCAAGTTGGTTTTTCTTTACACAAGGAGCATCATGATATATATCATTATTAATGTGGCGACGAAACAAATGTGAATTTAAGTCATGTTAATTTGAGGGTTGTTTGACCGTGCATCTTCCTCATGAAATAATGTGAAATGCCATCTTGATGCAACTAGGTAATTTTATTGATGTTTTCTTAGCTCGACATGTTTCGGGTACATACGCCCATCTTCAGGAGCATCAGAAGTTGAGTTGCAGCATATGGTTTTCTGCACCGAGTTTTTGTGTAGATGGTGGTCTTGAGAGCCGCTGCGTAGGTCGTGTGTACGGTGCGGATGGTGCACGGCACCATCCGCACCGTACACACGACCTACGACCTGGGGCCCACCCAGCATTCTCTAAAATGGGTACCGGGTCTTTCCCAGGGGTAGAGGTTGCCGGGGTATAGGGCTGACCCCCCCCCCCACTCCCATCTAGTGCCGAGGTCCTAGAAAGAGTAGAGCTATACCTCTACTCACCCTAAGGGCCTTAGTGGTCTATAAAAAGAGTGAAACCTACCTACTTAATTATTTCTGAGGAAGCCTGTGTTTTACACGTGTATATATATATATATATATATATATATATATATATATGACACAACAGTCCTGTGGCAAATTTGAGATCTGAAATCAGCAAATGCAGCTGCTTTTAATTCTAATGTGTAAGAATAAAGTTGTGTTCAGACGGAAAATACATATTTACATTATTATTGTGACAATGCAAAATATTTGTATTAAAAAAAAAAAAGGAAAATTGTAATGAAAATGCGCGTTACAAAATCAATAAAGACAGACAGACAGACAGGTCTGATAGAAGAGAAGAGAAAGATTTTCAGATGCAAAGCAAGCTTACACCAACGACGGTGCGGTTTGCAAGGGGAGGGGGGGGGGGAGACATGTCCTAGTAATTCCATTTCCTGTCACTAGATGACGCTGGTAATTCCAATGCCTGTCACACGATAGCGCAGGCAATTTTAATGTTATGCAGAGGGCAGCGTAATTTAAACGTGCTTCGAATGTACAGCACGGTGCACAATATTGGCTGCAACCCACACACGTTAGGTCACTTTAAAAGGTAGTGAACTCACAGTACTTTGATTGGAGAATGAATTCCCTGCGTTACAAGTTCACTTCTTATCGCTTTAATGCTGTTCTTTGTGTTACAGTATCGTTATTTCACTGGACAGTTTCATCAGACCTGTATCAAATGTACCCCTTTTTTTCTTTTGTCGGAGTGATTTTCTGTGTCTAAGTTTTGAATGTGCTAACAGACCAAGTGAGTGGACTAATTTACAGCGAGGAATCAGAAGGGTAACTGATAGCGGTAACGGTCACTCTCAATTTGCTGAATTCCAGCTGATGTTTCCTTTGTACTGCCATACGTGCAACAGCGACGTAACACGACATACCGACTTTGTTCCTGCAGTTTTTTTTAAAGATATTTATTGCACAGACAGTATATACAGTGAGTACAAGGATAAATTACAAATTTAACATTCATATGTCCATGCATCGCCAATATATTCGCCGAGTACAACCAACAAGATGCAAAGTTTCACAATTTGTTTATTTCTGTAAGACGCTCTACATGTTTCAGACGGGTTTTCCGTCCATCATCAGGAGCTCATAACTGCACATACAGAGTCAGGTATTTGTCAAACCAATACTGCTACCTGCTGCTAGCCTGGCCAGGCTAGCAGCAGGTAGCAGTAACGGTACGTGCAGTTTTGAGCTCCTGATGATGGACGGAAAAACCCGTATGAAACATGTAGAGCGTCTTACAGAAATAAACAAATTGTGAAACTTTGCATCGTGTTGGTCATACTCTGCGAATATAAATTACGAAATTGTTCGTTTAACCAGTTTGACTAAATATTTACACTATGGTACAAGTGGAATTGAATAATATTTAAATAGATATAGGTGCAAATAACGGCAGTGAAAAATTATGAACAGAAAATAAAGCACTGCGACTACCGGTCAGCTAATTAAAGCAGTATATGCTTCGTGCGGTTATGTTTATATTTTTGTACAAGTAAGAGAGGTCGGCTAGGGTACAAGTCCCTATTTGTTGGATTGGGGGAAGGGGGGGGGGTTGGGGTGTGAGGGGCAATGAGCGAAAAATTTGTCAGTAAGGCGGTGGATGAGAGTGGGAATGGGCTCAGTGTTTAGAGGGTTGTGGAGGTGGGAAGTGGGTGTACGTCTGGGATGGTTACCGATGACTCGGAAACATTTAAATTGGATAACTTGAAGCCTGTGTTAGCTGGAGCCTCGGAAGTTGTTTTGCATGTAGGAAGTGTGATTACGTGTGTCGCTGTAGACAGCACTCCAGAAAATTTATGTCTTTCTCATTTTTTTTTCTGTTTGGTTGTTTTCAAATTACGTGTGAGTAAAAAATTATGAATTCTTAGACGCTTTCGAAAAATTGCAAAAAGAAACTATTAGCTTCGTCATGTCTGTGTCTCCGTCCAAAAGGAATAACTGGGCTTCCACTTGGAAGATTTTGATGAAAGTTCATATTAGAGTATTTTTAAAAAAATCTATCAATAAAATTCAAGTGTAATTAAAATCTGACAATAATAACGGGTACATTACACGCAAAAAAATATAAATTTTCATCATATCTCGTTCAATTTTTTTTAGAATGAGAATTTTTTCGGGCATAGGTTGTAGATAAAATCGAAACACACGTTTTGTGTTCAATAAGTTTGTTACGGTTATCCTTCCATTCATGAGATAATGTGGGAAAAAAAATTTAGAAGAGTCAGCGAGGCCTCAGATGACAATATAACACGGCGCATGTGTTCTGCATGTTAGATAACTAAGGCCGCAAACACACTAGCAGAATATGTAATTCCACTACAATAAAGGTCATGCGAACGCGCCTAAGTATTACGTTATGCTTATATTACCTGTCTTGTTAAACTTCCGTTTTTGTCCGGCCCCTTTCTCAAAACCCGTCCGACGCTGGTGGCCCCTACCACCAACTAGGCTACAGCCGGTATAGGCTTCCAATTCACTGGTCCACTCGAGCTTTCTGTCCGAGGCTAGATATGAATTCAAAACAGTGGAGATACTATCGGAGGGAGATAAATTGAGGTTATTACCCGAAACTTCTGGGTTAAGTCTTCAGGGCAAAAAAATGGACATTTATGCGTAGAACTACTTTAATTTGATTTGAGTTGTGGAGAGGAAAAATATAACAATATAACTCTCCTCTTCGTTGCGACTTGGAATTTAGGTGATTCTGGAGCTGAAAAATGAAGACTTCCAGAAAGGCACTGCGCATTTTGTAACGAGTAACCAGTTACCTACGCTTCGGACAAAATGTCTGCCTCCTTCTTCAGTAGAGTTCTAAAGGATATAATCTTCATTAACGGCGTCGTTAAAACGCCAATATAGACCTTGACCCTTAGGTTATTTAACAATACTTTTAATTGTCCAATTTTCTTAACAATTATCTGAAGTGTTATTGTGAACAATTAACTGACATCTGAGTTAAATAAACACGTTACTGTACAGTTCCTATACATTTAAAAAGGTAAATCAGTCCCGTTACAGGCCGGGAGGGGCCCAGGGGGCTCCAGGAAATAAAGGTTCCCAGATTTCGTGACAACAGCACAGGATGGTGGTAAGGTTGTCAGCCTTACGCACTGATTACCCCCAGGAAATGCTCCTGGTACTCATTTCTGTTAGAGGCTGAGTCGACCCCAGGGCCATAGTGCGATCGGTGGGATTTTATGTCAATGAAAAATCCACTGACACCAACTGGGATCGAACCAGCGACCTTCTGATTTGTAGCACAGCACCTTAACCACTGTGCTACCGCGGTCCCCTAACTGTCCATTTAAAAGTAATTAATAAGAAAAGCGACAAATATTAGATTAGGTCTATCAGTTTCTGGATACAGATTCCAAATCGGGGCCTCCCAGAAATTGAGCAGGATTTCTCAGTTCTCCGCCATGACCTTTGGGTCGTGAAGCAATGAAGGTGAAGAAACTTCGTGGAAATAAGTCAAATAAAAAGGATAAAGGACGAGAAGAAGGGATGAATTAATTGCTGAAAAAAAGTATGAAAGGAAATAAACGAAGCTACCTAAGAAACGAGCAGAGGAAAAAGTACGGCTGTGTCGGCCACTTCTCGTTTTACGATGAAACAGAAATTCGCGTGCTTTCGTTCCGCATGGCGACTAAGCGGTGCAGCCGCGTATATTTTCGTGTTGTTTTTCTAAGGTGTGACTTTCCTTTCTCTTCGTCTTAACTCAGAATTTATAAAAAGACGACGTCGAAATTAAGAATTTTCTTTACGTCTCTGACCTGACGGTCGCGGACTACGTAATTAAGAGCGGCGCTTGAAAAAACGCGCCCTTTCGTCCACTTGTCTTGTCTTGTCTTGTCTTCACAAGCAAAGAAAAGTGTGAGCAAGGGATGCACAAAACTTCCAACGGCCATTTCAACTTGGAGAATGCATTTTGTATGGTGGCGTATAATGTCTTTGGATTCTCAGTACGCAACTAGAATTTTGAGGTGGCTCCTGGATTTTTAAAAGAATCAGTGCACCCCTGTTTTATGGTATCATTATGACAGCGTGTCTGCTTGTTTCTCCGCCATTATAAATTTTAGACCAAATGACAGGTTACACTTTTGGTAGGGGCAAAGACTTTTTTCTATTTTTCCTGCCACTTCATCCCCATGGAAGGCACCCCTCTTAAATTGGCCGGCCCTAGATGTGCTCTCTTTCCTTCTTAAGCTAGTTAACATATTGCTCGTTTGCCACAACAATGTCACAACTCAAAATTTGTGATTTTTCAGGAGAAACTTTTAAAGGTTTTGAAGTGCCATAATTTTCTATGTGTGCAACGACGACACAGCTGCTCTCCAGCGGCGAGTTTTGCAAACTGCATTATGACACTATACCTGTTAAAAGTGCTTCTGCAGAAGTTTTTTCTATACCAATAACCCAAAAATGCCAAATTATAAGTTGTGACACTCTCGTCGCAAATGAGCGATATCTGACCGGATAGAGTACACTAGGTGGAACAGCAGAACGACTGTAAATGCTGATTTTAGACTATGGAAGGTTGTTGTTAGATGTAGTAAAAAGGATATTATGACATTAAATAGTGTACGGCAGCACAACTACTTTATAACACAAGGTAATTATATAAAGTATTTTTATCTCGGGATTTAACCAACTTGATGCATAAAATTTGTTTCACAATAAGTTTTATTTCATGCCTGTACATGTTTCGAGCACACGTGCTCATCATCAGGAGGTCACCTATAGCTGTGATGATACCAGAGGCTGTATAATGCAATTTTGACCTCCTGATGATGAGCACATGTGCTCGAAACATGTAGAGGCATGAAATAAAACTTATTGTGAAACAAATTTTGTGCATCAAGTTGGT
>Ga0131853_10027058_pt1 | contig 10305 bp, 5 predicted proteins | sample TergutLab28metaG_FD_92764 | JGI IMG/M metagenome (GOLD analysis project Ga0131853, IMG submission 92764) | Labiotermes labralis P1 segment gut microbial communities from Petit-Saut dam, French Guiana - Lab288 P1 (version 2) (version 2) | ecosystem: Host-associated > Arthropoda: Insects >... | reverse complement strand
AGAAATTCCCCACATTTCACGGAACCCGAAGGTTCATTACCGCACTCACAAGCGTCCGCCACCTGTCTCTATCCTGGGCCAGCCCAATTCAGTCCATATACCCACATCCCACCTCCTGGAGATACATCCTAATATTATCCACCCATCTACGCCTAGGTCTCCCCAGTGGGCTCTTTCCCTCCGGTTTCCCCACCAAGACCCTATACACCACCTCTCCTCACCCATATGCGCCACATGCCCAACCCATATCATTGTTCTCGATTTTATCACCCGCACAATATTGGGTGAGGAGTACAAATCATTTAGCTCCTCGTTATGCAATCTCCTCCATTCCCCCGTTACCTCCTCCCTCCTAGGTCCAAATATTCTTCTCAACACCATGTTCTCAAACACCCTCAGTTTCCTTTCATCCCGCAATGTCAGCGACCAAGTTTCACATCCAAACAAAAAAAAAAACAGGCAAAATCATAGTTCTATATATCTTAATCTTTAAATTTTTGGATAGCAACCTAGAAGACCAAAGGTTCTGCACCGAATGATAGCACGCAATTCCTGACCTCACTCTGCTCTTAATTTCTTCCGCAATAATTCTATTACGGAAGAAATTGATTGATTTGTTAAAGTTGTTCCCAAATATTTAAACTCTTCCACCCTTTCGAAGGTACTATTATCATTCCTCACTCTGAATTCGTCCTGCATTCTGATCTCGAGACATGACCATGTACTTAGTTTTATCAGCACTTATTTCCAGTCCAGTCTCCCTAATAGCAGCTACTAAAGCTTCTGCATTTTCCTTTAGAGTAAGTATGCTTCCTCCCAGTGTATTAACATCATCGGCATAAGTCAGCAGCTGATGTGCACTATTTAGTTTCAAGCCATCCCTGTTTACCTGAACCCTCCTAATGGCGTACTCTAAAGCAAAGTTAAAAAGCATTGGTGATAGAGCGCCTCCTTGTTTCAAACCATTCCTAATAGGGAACCTGTGAGACACATTGTTGCCTACCCGGACTCTGCTATATGTTTCAGTCAGACTCATCTTTATTAACCTTACAAGTTTCCTAAGGATACCAATCTCAATGAGAATCTTACATAAGACCTCCCTCCTAACTGAATAAATTAAATAAGCAGTCGCGGGCAGCCGATGAGGGGTGGTCCTCCAGCTTGGAGTTTGGGCGAGGTGCTAACAACGCCTCAGTGTAAAACACTTATGTTAAGAAACATTCACAGGCGCGATATGGCTGACACATACCGTAATAAATTTAGAAAAACACAACATTAGGTCAATATATACTGTCCTACTTACTGGTAACAAAATCAATAGCTGCAGTAGCTGCAGTTTTGTGATAATGTTATTACATCACATCATCCACTTTAATTTCCATCATCATTTCCAACGTCTGTAGCACTAGAAAAAAGTAAGCAGCCAATCAGTGTAGCAAGTTGTCAGCTGTTGACAACTGTATTCTTTTGAAAATAAATACAGATATCTTCACGACGCCACGGAAGATTCCTTGCATTGTGTCTGTGGACATTTGTAGAAGAAAAGAACACTTAACAAGCTGAACAAAATCTTTGCTTTTTGACTGTTTATTATGGCTGTTTTTATTCTACTTTATTTTATTCTGTGTCATTATAAGAGACACTTCTTAGGACTCCGTTCAGTGTCCGTATAAGTCATATACTCTCCAAAATTCATGGGGCTGAATCTGCTGCACAGTTAAGTTAAAACGAAAGGCTAGGCTACTAGACATGTCAGAATGGACATCGGTTGCTGGATCTCGCGGATCCACAAAGTACACTTGTGATTTATTCAGGACCATCGCAAAAGCTTTCAGTCAGACAATGTTTAAATGAAGTTCTCCCGTGTTAATAAACTAATACCACCGTCCTTAAAATTAAAAGAAATTTTCAACTTCGTATTTGTTAAAAATGCAATCTGATGTTCATATTTAATTACTGCCTGGATTTGAGGTATCTCAGACATTATAGCGACTAACTGCGGGCTGAAAGGTCACGGGTTTTAATCCAGGTAGGGGTAAGAGATCTTTTTCTTCTGCCCAACTCTAGACCGGCAACGGGGCCCATCCAACCTCCTATTCAGTGGGTACCGAGGTTCATTCGCGGGAATAAAACACAGACGTTAAGAATGAGTGTAGATGTACAAACAGCTACTGTCCCCATATGCCTTTCCTTCGCGGACAGGGACACTACTTTACTTGTTTTAATTTCTGCCTGGTTTGTTGTACTGACGTTAACCTTTTGACGCCTAACGTCAACTAAAGTGGTCGTACCGCACCGCTAACCTCCAAAGTTGCATTTTATATATTTATTCAACAAATATAGGTACTGAATATTTTAAACATGGTATATACTCTCCGTTATTTTCTCTTCAAAATGCAGTTTGTTTCATAATTCTAACGTATTTGGTCCCTGTATTATTCACATTTTATATACAGGTGTGCTAAAATTAAAAAAATAATTCCGGCGCCAAAAGGTTAAACTTGATTTCTTTCGCTTAGGATATGACAAGGACAGAGAATTAAAAAAATATTTCTGTGCATTTATATTTGGAGCTATGGATGAGATAGTATGAGTAGCCTGGTAAAACATGCAAAATGCAGAGATTCATGTTTGTGCTCCTCAATATATATTTTTAGAGTGATGAACTCGAGGATGACGATACGGCTAGGGTATGAGGGAGATATGGAAGGAAAGAGAAATGAATGCATACTTTGGTGGAGAAAAGTGAAACGGAGATCATTTGCAAGGCCTTGACTTACGTGGGAAAATAATATTAAAGTTGGTGTAAGAGGTAAAGTGTTGGAAATTGTTTCCTCTGAAATATTTGGTAATATTTATAATAATATACGGTTTAAAATCTCAGAGGACCATAATCAGGATTTGAAATATTTGTGAAATTTTGAAATCGACTTTTCAACAACAATTTAATTTAAAAACTGATAAATTTAAATTAAAGTGCTAGCTTATCAATACGAAAAGAGGAATTAAGAGTGTAAGTGTCCTGTAAGTGTCCTCAATAAATATTTCTCCTTTACAATTTTTATATATCACTTAAAATGAATCCATTCTATATGGCAGTATTTCAGGATCCATAGATACGCGTGCCAAAATTTCTCAGAGTGCGGTTTTCAAAGATTCGACGATGAATCGGGAATATTAAACTTCAGCTCCTGTTGTCACCTGTGCTACTGAACTCATTAGCGATGTGCGTTTTCCAGACAGAATCAGTCTTTCAGCTAGCCGTTCTCTGTGTATGTTGCTTAATGCCCATTTAAAATGCAAAGTAGTTTGAGAAAGCTTTGTGCTTCTGGTGTTAACCCATCGATGGTGGGGGTTGGGGTATTCGGAGGAGGATCTTAGGCCATTACAAGGGTGGCTGAAGGAGGGCGGTGTTTCTTAATGAAGACAAACATTTGTTTCTTCATGTGGGGAGGGGAGATTCAATACGTTCTTTAGGTTAGTCCTAAAAGGAAGTAGGGGATGAAAATGAGGCGTAGTTGAGGAATATATAAGGGTTAACGTAGCCACCTCTGCTTTTACAGTATGCGGTAACTACATGCTGGTTGCAAACTCTGAGCTTAGGTTAGACAACCACTGTGCAAGCGACAATCCCCTGCATATGTAACAGGAGTTACCGTGTAGCATTACGATTCATATCTTAATTAGCATTACCGACTGGAGCAAACACCATAGAAAACCACATTCGTGACTGCAAAGTTCAGGATTAAGACTCTACCAGAAAACACTTGTACCTCTTAAGTTCTGTTTTTGTTATTCAGTTTTCAGCAAAGCCATAACGATAAACATAACCTGTGAAACGACTACAATCATAACTCGAAAATATCAAGAGTTTCTAAGATCATGTAAAGTTGAATCTTCAACACGGCATGTCGCGTCCCTAGGGTGCGTTTAGAGAAGACGGTCACCAGGTGTGGAGGTTAGTTAAAGACAAGGTAGAATAACCAATGACAGTCTACAGTGACCGGTACTGTTGTTTCGAGGATTTAAAACTTACCTTAAATCGTCATGTTTCAACATCTTTCAGTGTTACGCAGGGCCTGAAAATAATGGGTTACTCTCAGAGTGGCAGTAAATCTCTGGGTTTTATAAAAGATAGAGTAGTCCTTCAGCACCATGAATGAACTATCAAGAGGTTTAGTGGTTCATGCGGTCTTCAGTTCAAAAATGAATTTAATTATTTTATTCTGAACGCCACTTTCAAAGTTACATGAAGATGTTTTATTTTATCTGTAAGTATATTTACTGCCTCCCTTAAAACCCACAATGTGTTTTGTTATGACGTAAGATAAAACATTTATTAGGGATGATAATCAGGTAAATTTAGACTAAAAAGGAAGACTTTTCCTGTGTCAGTTAACCATAATGCCTTGAAAAATATCAGAATGTGATGGTAGAGTTAAAAAATTTTCTAACTTCGGCACTAGAAAGACGTGGACCCTGATTTCAAGAAAGTCTTGCACACAGACGTCCCAAGTTTCAATATATGGCAGCATTTCTTGCCTTCCGGCTAATACTGAATCAATTAGTCTTGGTTTTAAGAAAATGTGGCCTACCATAAAATTCGCAATATATTTCAGATGCTTCTTACTTTCTCAGACTGCGAAGTACGTAGAAACAGAAAATAATTTAATTATCTTTGGCTTTGTAGATTTTTCGAAGACTTTCTGCTTTATCCCGCCTCGTTTGGTTAGGGCCCCTTCTTATCCCTTAATCCTCCACCTCGTTTTGAAATAATGCTCGAAAAATGCAACGAGAAAGCTTTCATCTCCGGCTGTACTCCAATGAGCTAATCTGATTAAACTCTTCAGCTGAGTAAGGAGTTGCATATTGCTTTGCGTTACATAGGGTATAGTATAAGGAGTGGCATGTTCCCTCCTCTCACATAGGTGTATAATTAAAGAGAGTATTTACGGAAAATCTCTAAATCAATTTGGATCAGATTATTATCAGGTAAAGAAGTTTAATTGCCGGTCACAGTGGCCGCGCAGTCTAAGGTGTAGGTCTGCAGCCGCTCACCTGCTGAGATCATGGTTTCAAATCCCACCGAGGGCATGGATGTTTGTCTGTTGAGATTGTTGTGTGTTGTCAGGTAGAGGTCTCTGCGACGAGCTGATCACTCGTCCAGAGGAGTCCTACCGACCATGATGCGTCGTTGTGTGTGATCTAGAAACCTCAAGAATGAGGAGGCCATGGCCCACTGGGGGCTGCAGCGCCACAGAAAAAAAAATTAAGTCTAATTTGTGGGTGAAGACAGACAGATGAGCACGAAAAGTCATGACCCAAGTTAGACCTCCAGCAAAGCCACTAGAAATATTGTCATCAATATTAAGGTGATAGAGCTTGGATCTTATTGTTTGCAATCTTTGTCTTAACACTAAAATATTTCAGAATTTCATCCACTTTCCGACACGAGAAAATATTAGGTTATATTATTCAAAAGAATCAGGCTACTTAGGCGAGGTAAGTGCAGAAGGGAGGAAGAGACTGAAACTTATTTCAGAAAGGCAGAATATTAAAGCGTCGACCCCACCCTAGTGTCTCAAAATAAAACAATTTGTTTGGGTTGTTGTGAACACAGAAGTAACAACGCTTATGACAGTATGACAGAACATCTCAAAGAAGATGTCTATTTTTGCGTGGGACATTGCATTCTGATACACCGAGAGTAAACTAAGAAGTGAAGGCATTCAACACAACCACTTTAGATTGCCTCTTGCTGTACAATTCATTGCAACATACGTATTTTGTAAAAAAAAACCATTAGCATTCAGTCATCAATTCATTGCTCCACAGAGTGCGATCTACTGCCTCTTCTTGTAATTTACAGTACCCTCTCTTTCACTCAAGTTCGTCCAGTAACTGCTTCCGTCTACTTTCTGGTCTTCCCCCAACTTCTATTCTTCTCTTTAGCTTTCCTTCATTAACGTATTTTAGAAGGCAGTCTCTACGCAGAATGTGACAAATTCATTTAGCTTTCTTTCCGTATAAGGTTCGTAGGACATTTTTTTTCTCCTTGACCCTATGAAATATTTTTTCTTTTCTCACACGATCGGTCCAACTGATCGGTTTTGTCTCCAGAGGAACCACCTCGCGTGAGGAAGGAAACTATCCAGGAAAAGAAATTATGTGCTATTCTTTCCATTTCATTTCCACATCGCAGTACACCAGTCTTTTAAACCACTCTGGTAATGCCTGTTGCTACAGGTAAATAAAGATTATCACACATCCTACGTTATCACACAGCTGTAATTGTTTTCCGTTCCCGGAACACCCACAGTATTGTAAAGGCTGAAATCTTAACTGCACAGAAATAAACTTGTTATTGTGAGGTATGTTATAAATATTTTTATTATTACACCGTGCATGTTGTCGAGTTACTCAATTATCACACCAACCACTGCACATATATAAAATTTATAAATTTTACGCATTAAAACATTAAAAATGCTCCGACTTGTTTCGGTCCTAAGACCATCATCAGGAAGCTATATCTTCCTTGCTAAAGTCACACTAGAAATAGTCACAGATTAATTTCGTTGTACAAGTTGGGCGTTGTGGCAGCATGCCGTGTTGTGTAATTGTAACAGCATTTGTAATGTTTTAATGTGCAAATTTTATAAATTTTATATACATATGCAGTTGTTGGTGTGATAATTGAGTATGTTATAAATGTCATAATCTACATTCGAGTATTTTACATCTTCTGATGATTTTTTAAAAAAGCCGAAACATGTTGCAATAAATTACATTATAGAAAGATACTAGCAAATGTGGTTGTGATTAACTGTCTTCACTTCTTAATTTACGAAGATCTGTATCTTGATTTTGATTAGTTGTTCATTTGCTTCCGTTCGTATTAAAGTATCTCATTGTTTGAAAACAAAGGAATGAAATAGATATTTCGAGTTTTGCACTCAGTTCTTAAAAATGTTGAAATATTTTAAGTATTTATTTATGGAAGCAAAGCATATATTTTCGAATTAACGGCCAATAATTGCTATAGAATATACTCCTTCGTCCAGTTACATCAATTAGTATTTTGGAAGTCCGACGTGTTGGAGATCCTCTCTATGTCTATTATGAGACATGGATAAGGACCGTAGTAATTCAAGGAAGAACTTTCATTTAACTTTCGCCTTTATTTCTTCCTTGTTTTTCTTTACTCCTTCATATCTACTCTCGTTCTTTCCTAGCTCTCTTCTGTGTCACGTTAAAACAGCAAATTAAGTTATGACTTTCTCCTTCAGGCGGCACAGTTCCGAACATTGTACAAATGCCAAGTGTACAAGCACGTGAAAAATCCTTTTCCATCTATTTGGTGCGAGAATCACATAGTGTGCACAGTGTGCACAGTCACTTACAAACGGTCTCAAGACACACACACACATATGTACACACACACATATATATATATATGTATATATCATTCATCCGTCCATTCATTCATTCAGTCATCAAACATTCAATCAGTATTCTGTCTTATGATAGGTCATTAGCCTCTTCCAAGGCCAATCCTCCACAATGTGCAATCTAGTCCTTCCTTTATCAATTTCCAGTATTCTCTTTTTATGCAGTAGCTGCTTACTTCTTCCTTTTCTTCTTCCTGTCACTCCCACACTTCTTTCCTTTCCTTCAATAAAGGGTTTTAGAAGGTAGATCCTACGCCAGATGTGACCAATCCATTTAGCCTTCCTTTTTTTATTGTATGTGGAATATTCCCCTCGTCCTTGACTCTATGTAATACTTCTTCATTTGTCACATTGTCGGCCAAGCTGTTCTTCTCCATCTTTCTCCAGCACCACATTTTGAAACATTCCAGGTATTTCTGATCTGTCCTCCTAAGTGTCCAAAACACCAACAAAAATATTGACGTAATTTCACCCAAAAATATAAGAAATTTGATATCGGAAATGTGTCCTTGAATAAATAGTTATGTTTACAAAATCTTTGAAAACTCTTCGGAACTTCAAGGAACACAGTTATTTAAACACTAGTTCGTTTTGGAATAAGCAACTATTATAACAACTTGTGTATTTGTTAAGAGAACGGAGAAAATTAGGAAGACGCAGCATTCTGTACAAGAATACTGTGTAATTTTCTAAAAACTTCAGCTGTAACTTTGCAGAGGCGACTTTTCATGTCCGTCACTGTTATTAGTAAGACACAAAACAGTTCATAATAACGGCACTTAGTGCGCGCTTACTCGCCTTAAGAGCTTCTCAGTTCCCCATCTGGCACACAGCACCACTCGAATCGCCTCACTTGTATTGTTCCTTCGCCTACATAAAATTTGCAGCACACAAGTGGCTCGATTCGCCATGCCCTCTCAACTGACAACATTAAGACTGTTCACTGTCAACTGGTCACTAGGCAAATGCACAGTGTGGCCAATTGACTGTCTAATGATTTAAGTGTACTATTATCACTTTGGCAACAGTAACTTTAGAGAAAAAAGTCAGTTTTATTGTCAGAATTTTATTAAACATACAGAAGGACTACTGAAGATGTCTTCTTTCTTTGGGCTTTGTCCACTTTCTAACTTCTTATGAAGTACTGCTTTCGGAAGCCGACTTTGTTTCCCTCCCCAGGTTAAGAAAAGCATCTACTCTGATGGAGCCCTCAGATTGAGCTATTTTAAGTCACTGTGCGCAATAGGTCGGTAAACTTGTAGAGATATGCACCTGAGAACAAATCTTGTACAGGGGTAATAAAAGGTAAATTGACTTCTGAAAATTAAAAATCAACCAGAAAACTCAAAAATAAAATGTGGATTAACCTAAGCTTCAAAATATGAAAAAATTAAGCACGCATTCGGACCGAACAGACTGCAGACTCGACACAAAACTGGACTCACATATTTAAAATGCTTAATGCTACTAACATCATCTGTGGAAATAGATGTGATTCTTCATGTTTTCCGGTAGGTTTATAAAAGGTTTATTTTTCGTATAAATGTATTATTGAGTCAATTCCTTACTGATCGCAGGATAACAGACAGGCGAAATTTCAAGGTTGCCTTGATTGATACGATTGTTTTTAAACATCATTTGTGAGCAAATTCCTTGTATTTAACTTTGTACCTAATTCATTCCGATCGGTAATACATTGGCTTGAGCCCAGACTATTCGATAATCCTTTTAAAAGTCGTATTAGGCTAATCTGTACCTCTCCTTATGACCTTCTTCCAAATTTCGCAGTTACTGAGAATATCTGTATCTGAGGGTTCTATCAGATTAAGTGCTTCCCTTTACCTGAAAACGGAAGCACAGCCGGTTTCCGAAACGTGTTACTACATTCACGGTTAGCCGGTGGACAAAGTCCGAAGAAATAAGAATACCTCAGTAAGTCGCGTACCATCTTCACAGCCCTATAGACAGTTTTGCCTAAAGTATGGATTACAGCTGACTTGTAAATTACTAATAAAAATATAATTTTTCCCTAGTCCTTAACATCATTAACAAATTTAATCTAAATATTTTAAGCATTTGCTCTTATTAAACGGGAAGGGTGGACAGATGTAACCTCTATAATCTGGGCTAATTTATAAATTTACTTAAAAGAAGGTGTAAATATTTATGTACCAAACTGTACGTCTTATATTTCGCTTATATCTCACGAAAATTAATGACACATATTTTAAGGGAGCATCTTAACTGATGTTAAAAGCGTTATTATTTAAAAACACATAACGTAATGTCCTGTAGACATAAACCGTGGGACAGTGGGGAAGGGGCGGTGAGGGGGTGAAAAGTGCTTCTTGTTTACTTTTGTCCTCAGAACTGTACATTGTTAAGGTACGGACGCTAAAGTGTCTCAGAAATAGTCATCCTTGACGCTTTATTAAGAAGAACTTACAGGAAGAACTGATAACCCCTAATTTATTTAAAGACCCAATCCCATCCGAATACACAAGTGATCCATCCACATTTTAGATAAACAATATAGGCAATATTCATTGTTACACCGTGCATGTTGTCGAGTTTACTCAATTAATACACCAAATAATGCACTTATATAAAAATTACACATTAAAACACTAAAACTGCTCCGACATGTTTCGGTCCTAAGACCATCATCAGGGAGCTATATTTTCCTTGCTAAAGTCACATTAAAAATGTACTAATAGGGTGTTGTGGCAGCAGGCTGCCACAACACCCTATTAGTACAACGAAGTTAATCAGTGACTATTTTTAATGTGACTTTAGCAAGGAAAATATAGCTCCCTGATGATGGTCTTAGGACCGAAACATGTCGGAGCAGTTT